>JACCDU010230392.1_pt1 | contig 123355 bp, 100 predicted proteins | sample 7446081 | NCBI WGS metagenome assembly JACCDU01 (sample SAMN15323447, study PRJNA562643) | freshwater metagenome | isolation source: river surface water | place: USA:Blue River Watershed | collected 2017-08-17
CACCTGGTCTAGGGACACCTGACGGTCCGTCGCCACCTGGTCTATCAACACCTGGTCCATCAGCACCTGGCCTATCGGCACCTGGTCTAGGGACACCTGGCCTATCAACACCTGGTCTAGGGACACCAGACCGTCCGTCGCCACCTGACCTAACGGGGGCACATGGCGTAGCAGGGGCACCAGGTCTAGCAGGGGCACCAGGTCTAGCAGGGGTACCAGGCGTAGTGGGGGCACCAGGTCTAGCAGGGGCACCAGGTCTAGCAGGGGTACCAGGCGTAGTGGGGGCACCAGGTCTAGCAGGGGCACCAGGTCTAGCAGGGGCACCAGGTCTAGCAGGGGTACCAGGTCTAGCAGGGGTACCAGGTCTAGCAGGGGTACCAGGTCTAGCAGGGGCACCAGGTCTAGCAGGGGTACCTGGCGTAGTGGGGGCACCTGTACCAGGTTTGGGTCAACAATCATATAATATGCCACATATCATGTATTCTTATCCCACCGGCAGCGCAGCTCTCCCAACTGTAGTAGGGTTTAGGCCTCCCCCGTGTGAAAAGAAGAGAAAGAAGAGTCGTTACGACTATGCTTCACGTTACGGAATGCCATCCATCGCTGCAGCATGTTGCCAAGCGCTCCTTGCACAGCATGGTCTTGGAGGTATGGAACGCTTTACTGCACCCCACGTGGACGACACAGTGATGATGATTGACGAGGTCATCGCAACTGGTTTTACACGGACTTCGCCGACGCTCATGAACGTGTTGGACCGTGTGCAACGATCAACGCATGCCAACTTGGATCGTGGTATGGCATTGCACGTCGCCATTTTGCTACTTCTTATGGCAATATTGACAGTTGCATAGGTATGAAAAAAAATAAAAGAGGACATTTACATTTTCAAGTGTTCATGAGAGAGCGTGTTGCAATCGGCGATGACACCAAGAATACCATCTGCCATCTTGTCTTCGCCCGAGTCCATAAGGAGAGCAGCGCAACATTGAGCAGCAAATATACGGCATATCGTCTTCTTTCGATATGCTGCCGACATCACATGTTTTTCTTGTTGATGTTTTTCTTGCAGTTGTGCTTCATAACTGGTAAACACATGTACGTGTTGTTTTTGACGTTGTTGTCGACATATTGACAACAAATCGTAGTGAATGATTTTAAGGTTATAGCGTCTGTCTTGTAAGAATTGTCTTGTGCTTTCTTCACTCAACATGAACATGTTGCACCGAGACCGTAAATGTGTATCAATTATCTCAGGTGTTGGATGGGATATGTGTAAAACATCATGTGCTTGTATGGCAGCGCTCATAAAGGCCTTGAATGACTTGACGTCACTCGCAGACGCAGTAGAGCTCGCCGTCAGCAGATACTTTGTATTGTTGCCTGTTTTACAAGACGCCCGCAAGGCTTTAACGAGTTGAGCCAATTGAAGATGGAGTCCTCTTGAATTGGCCATAGCAACATCAACGTCTTCAACCATGATGACCGTAGGCTGCCGAACTTGTGCAAAGTATGTAGCCACTGATCCATGCGCCGGTTTCAAATGGTCGATGCTTTGATCAATGCTCCATTGTCGCACAATGCAAGGACACATTTGGAATGCATTCGCGATAAGAGTTGATTTACCGCATCCGATTGGACCAACAATGACACATATTGTACATGTGTGATCTTGAAGTTTTGACACGAGCTTTTCGAGCGTACCCGTTGGGTTCTCAATGTATGTCCAAGTCATCAGAGATTTTGCGGTGCAAGACACAGCTTGATTTCACCAAGCGATGCGACGTTATACTTGCAGACAATGGGAAAGTCGTTCTTCAAGAAGAGCTCGACTGTGTTGCACAGGTTTGTCGCCTTTGTGAACAACACGAGATGCTTGATGCTAAAAATTCCTTGAACGATTTCGTCAGGTTTCTTGTTGCCAATGCTATGTACACCGTTTTCGTTATCACATAGAATGGTCTCTTGACAACAGAAATCGCCATTGCAGCTGAAAATGAGCTGATTGCCCACATTCTTTATCTCCATATACTCGGCGAGGTTGTGCATGTCTCGGCAAATCTTTTGAAAGTCTGATGACGGCAGGGTGATGACAGAATTGAAATCGGCAGGATCTACCGATATTTTTTGATTGTCGAGGTCGAGGAGGTTCAATTTGTACGTCGTACGCGAGTTTTTTTCCCCATTCTCGATTCGGATGCCTAGATGATTCATGTCGGTCGAGTCAACGAACAGAGTCAAGATATCATTGTTGTTTATGGTCTTGATGAGCTTGTGTAGGTTCAACATGTTGACACCGATGCTCAGGCGCTTCGCACATGAAAAATACTCGAACCTGTCAGCATCTAGTTTCAGGTGCACCAACACGATATGAGACGTATCCATTGCCACAATTTTCACGCCTGTTTCGTCGAATTCAATGCACGTATCAGTAAGGAGTTCTTTCATGGCCTCAACCAGCACTTTTACCGCGACTGCTTGTACCGTGCGCAGCTCGAGACAATTCGTGGTGCCCGTTGTATTGATGCCATGGTCGTCACGGGCAGCAGATGCGTCGGCCATCTTGTATGGGATGTACTATACATCATGACGCGTGTAGTCCTTATATATGTATACATGCATCATGAATACATACGACGCATAAAGAGACATCATCCATAACAAGAACCAAATCACAATCCATAGACATAAGATGGCGTCTTTTCAGACATCAAGGAGCACAGTGCCGAGGCAGACATCGAGACGGGCGACAGTGTTGCTCGATTTCGATGGCGTCATATTGCGTCACCCACGTGCTGCCGAGCTCATTAGAGATCGTTGTGAACGTTATGTATCTGGAATGACGGGATGCCATCCGTCATCATCTGCACCGCGGAACTTGAACCGCGCCTTGTACACTACATATGGTCATACCAACTATGGCCTATACCGTCTGGGATACAGCGCCAGTCTACAACGGTTCAATTCGTACGTATATGGTGGCATCGATTACGATGCGTTGTTCTCAGACAAGGAAGTTGTAGAATCACACAAGACAACGATGCAAGATCTAGACCACTTATGTGAGCACCATGACACTTACATCTTTAGCAACGCCCCGACGGTATGGTGCTCGGAGGTGATGAAACGAATCGCTGCGTCCTCATCATCAAGAAGAGCACCAACATCTGAACATCAACCGCGGATTCACCCGGGACACGTGCAAGAGATTTCGCCGGGCCTGCGCGTTTTACAGATGCCGTATTTGAAGCCGGATATTCGAGCCTATGAAGCCGTTGAGACGATGTTTTCGTTGTCGACTGGAGAAAAGAACAAGGAAATATACTTTGTAGAGGATAGCTTCCTGAATCTAGCACAGGTCATACCACGTCCAAGATGGCGGAGCATGCTGCTATCGGATAGCTATTTTGCGTTGCCCAATGGATTGACGTTAGTGGACAGTCTCGCGCGTGTCAAGACGCATGTGGACGTCATGGGAACACCGAGTAGTTTTTGATTGCATGGTCGATGCATGCTGGCGTTAGAGCCCGTGTGGCACGTTTGACATGAGCATGCTTCACAGCATTCGACACGGTTGTTCCGATGAGGTTCCTCAGCAGGTTGCGTGCACCGATGGACATGCGCATTTCACGCGCGCTTCCGATTCTGGCCTTGTATTCTTGCCAAACTTTGCTAAACACATCATCGGGCAATCGCGTTGTCGTTGACGATGCGTCGGAAGCATGGGAACCACCACCTGACAATGAGAATGTCGATGTCAGCGAGTTGTGCGCCAATGCGTCGGACATGGGTTCCATAGACACGACATCGTGTACAAAGTATTGACCACTATCCTTGCCAAAGTATTCGGCTGGTAGAACGGTTTCAGCACCGCCAACATGTAGCTTTTTGTTCGACTTTTTGTTGATTTTCTTGTTGTTTGGCTTTTTGCTCGCTTTTTTGGTTGGGGTGCCGCCGCCCTGATGCATGAAGCTGGCGCGCGCAGCACATGGACAACCGCCGCCGGTTGCCGCGTATGTAAGGGCGGGGCGCGCGAGATCATCAGACACGAACGGTGGTTCAGTGAGGTTACCGTTTGCAGAGTATGCACCGCTGTCTTTGCCAAAGTATTCGGACGGCAGTACGGTCTCTGCACCGCCACGCATGTGGTGTGCCACATCAGACATGAGCTTGACGTCATTTTCGGTGATCGTCTTGTGTCCGCAGCTGCGTGCAGTCTTGGCAGCAATGTCAAAGTAGGTCTTGGAGATATCGTAAAGGAGCTTGTTGAACTTTGTCTCGGTCTTGTCCGGCATGCGAATTTCGGTTGCCTGCACACGTTTGGCCAGCGCGCTGAGGAGTTTCGAGCTAGAAAAGTTCATGGTGCGATGTGTCCTATACTTGTGTCCTATTTGTGTCCTACTAGCTTCTGATAAAATTTTTAATAGCGACACCATGATGAAAAAAACAGCAAGCTTTGCGATGCCTTGTTCGCGAACAATATATATAGTATATTTCATATGACGCTGTGATGTATGCCAACGTGTTGAACACAGAAGACATCGCCTCGCAATCGACCTACGCGAGAAACAATGGCCGAGTTCAGTTGCTTCCTGGCGAGAATGGAACGCCGTATCACATGTTCTCGGATGCTGGCAGAGGCATCACGAGCACCGTCGCAAGCGATGCTTTCAAGAACCTGGAGCTCAATGCCACTGGCCTCTTGTTTATGAGTCCCAAAAATGCCGAAGCGTTACAAGATGGTATACGATACCAAGTATATGCGCGCACCGCGGGCAAGCATGTGATTGGCCGTCAATCAGATGTAGAACTTGCAACAATTATGCGTTCAATGTTTTTGCAACACGGTAGGAACACAACGATGGCGGACGGCGGTTATGATATTGACGAAGTGCGTAGACTGAATGCATTCGTCATTGAGTATTGTGTTGACAAAATTATAGCAGAGATCAATATATACGTCAAGTATCGTGATGACATATCGCAACTGCCGTTGCCCATGGCTCGCGGCGAGTATGCTAGCAATAAGGGGTCGCGTTCCTTGGTGCAACGCGAGTTCTAATCAAAACTTTTTAAAACTCAATCAGCATAGATGACCGGTTGCGATGGTCAATTACAATGCAATGACGTTCGGGGTGGAGCAGTAATACTGCAGCGGCGAACGCGTCGGGATCCGAGTACGCGATACTGCCGTATATGCGGAAAAGCTTGTGGAACAACGGCGAGAGGTTGTTCTCTGCATCGTGTGTTTGAAATTTGAACAAAAATGTGTAGTCTATGCACTGAAACATGCTCTCTGGCAGGTCCCGTTGCAGGCTGTTGCTTGAAAGTACTGTGGTGACCTTGAAGACATCGCGATGCATGATGAGATCGCGTACGCATGGATCGTTGTGCCATGTGCAGTTCCACAAGCAGTTGTTCAGAACAATGAACCAAGGAGCGTGTTGTGAGGGATCCGCTTTGCTCGCACGCATCATTTTTGCAGCCCATACCTGAAGCAAGTTTGGATCATACTCGGTGACGCTGAGAATTGCTGAAGATACCGGTTCGCGCAAGCGTTGCCCCATGACAATCCCTGGACATCCGGAAAGGGGTGCATTATTCAAGAGAAACTGCACGAGATGCCCTTTTCCAGATCCCCGTCTGCCAAGAATGTTAACAAACGCGTTGTCGCTCAGGTGCATGACGTGCATGTATGTGTTTGCGGTTGTACGTAGAAATATTTCAAAGCGCGCGCAGCGCATCGATTTCCCTGGACACAACATCTACCATTTCCCGTTTTTCCCGGTCGCTCAACAATGTACTCTTAGCAACGACACTCAATTGTTTCTTGAACCGTGCCAAGACGTTGTTAGCCACTACGCGTATTTGGTGTTCGCGTGCACTCTGGTCTGGGATCTCGTTGTATTTCTTAGTATGCGACGCCATGGTCTTGATGGCACACAGTACCAGGGACACTTTACTCGAGTAGTGTTGGACGAGTTGCATGTTCAAGCGATGTAGAAATACAACAACATCACGCAATGATGGCGTAACGTTATTGTTATTGTTATTGATATTGAGTTTGATGAGCAAGTAGTTGTAAGCGAGCTGAAACTCTGTGACGGACTCGTAATCGTCTCCATAACCCAACAAATGGTCGCCCAATTGCATGCTTTCTGGCATATTTGGCACTGTAAACCGCATCAACGATCGTCCTACGATGTTGAAAGCGTTCAGCTTGGCTTCATACTTTTTGAAATCATAGTATCTCATAAGATAACGTGACTTGGCACCGCCGGGAGGGCGGAATACGATGAGGCGCGTTTCTGCAGATCGCAAGGGCGCGTATAGCTGCAGATGTATCGTGCCATCAAGGTACAAGTAATGCGTGGCGCCAGGAGGCTTGGTTTTGGGAACCTCGACTGCGTTCTGTATATTGACAAGACGTTGCGCATCTTCTACGATTTTGTTAGTGCTGTCCATTCCGTAGTACGGGAGCTTGAATTTGAGCATCATGCTTGATGCGTTCATCTTTATTCCCCATCGTTGTTGCATCAGCATATCCCTTGCAATGTCTTCTTGAGCGGGATTCAATCGAATGTCAGACACGAACAAGATATGCGCGCGTTTCTTGATGCGTTGAAGATCGAGTACTGATTGGATTTTATCGTCATCGAACAAGGTACGCCAGAGCGTAATGTTGTTGGTTTCTTTGATATCAAATGGCGCAGGGTCGATGAGAAGATAATGCGCGGTAGGGAACATGTCCGCTATCATACGCATATTGTATCCAGGTGCCGCGCCAACATACACAACGATGCAATCAGTCATTTTCATGCGCAATGCGCACATCGACATGAATTCTAACATTGTAAAGAAGAGTTTCCTTTGCCCATGATGACAATTGAATGATCCAAGCGCATTCTCGAGCTTGTAGAATGTGTCGTTATCACTGTATTGAACAGCGTCAGACCATATATCGATGCTTCTACTCAGATCATGTGAAGATGATAACTCGTTGATGATGGAGCTTGTCAATCGTTCATTCGATAGCTTGCTTCGTCCGGACAATGCCAATAGCGCTGCCAAAGACTTGATGTTAGCGGCACTCAAATCATGAATGTAGGATTGATAACTGGTCATCGGTAAAGCTATGACTGACCTACTGACCTTTGCGGACCTGCGGACCTGCGGACCTGCTGACCTGCTGACCTGCTGACCTACTGATTGTACATGGCATTTTATTTCTGCTTTTTTTCTTGCGAACAATACCGGCATAAAGACGCACATGTTTCCGAGTACTCCAAGTGTACATAACATTGATCAAGTTCTGTGCCAATCATGGCACAGCCTGCCAAACAACGTGTTCCAGTGTGTGTGGCGACAGAAGATGGGTGGTTGTGGCACCCCGAGGCAGTGGGCATTGTGGACGTTACGATGGCGGTGCGTGAGTGTTTTTCGCAGAATGAAAGCACCGCCGATTTGCTGAGTGTGGAGTTCAATCCGTTGACAATTCCATCGGCCACCACGGAGTTTACTTGCAACACCATCCTGGTGTATGAAGTACCGACATCACGCATTGATAAATCATCACCTGATGTCAAGGCGTACGCCCACATGCGGGACCTGCTGACGAAACGTGATGCAATCGAGTTGGTCGCATGTCGTCAGAAGATGGGCGAACGCATCATTGCGATACATGTGAACTTTTTTTCGCATGGCCAATACCATCATGACGATACGTACATGGAAATACTGGGCGAGTTGACGAATCGGTCGACTTGCCAGCAAATGACCAATGAAATCCGGATGGATCGGACGGGAACTGGGACCGTATCTGTGTTTGGACGTCAATTTCGATTCGACCTATCAAACAATGGCGTGCCACTGCTCACGACGAAGAAACTGCACTGGCGAAAAGTTGTGGAAGAGCTCTTGTGGTTTGCTCGCGGGGAGACGGACGCAAAGGAGCTACAGAAGCGCGGTGTGCACATATGGGACGGCAATTCTTCGCGTGCCTTTTTGGATTCCGTTGGACTGCGCGATAACGTGGACGGAGATATTGGACCGGGGTACGGCTTTCAATGGCGTCATTATGGCGCAGAGTACAACAACGGTCCAAAGTCTGGCGATTTTGCCAAGTACGACGGTCAAGGCATCGATCAACTTGCGCACGTCGAGCACCTTTTGAAGACAGACCCATTCAGTCGGCGAATCGTCATGACGGCGTGGAATCCTGCGGCAATGAGCCGCATGGCACTACCTCCATGCCACGCCATGGTACAATTTTACGTGGAGCAAAGTGACGGAGAACGTCGCTTGAGTTGTCACATGTACCAGAGATCGGTCGACACGTTTTTGGGCTTCCCGTGGAATATTGCCAGCTATGCTGTGTTGACGCACCTATTGGCCATGCGGGCCGGCATGAGCGCGTCGGAGCTTATCATTTCTACTGGAGACACGCATCTTTACTCGGATCATGTGGATGCAGCTCGCAAGCAATTGAATCGTGCTCCTCTCCCGATACCACGTATTGAAATTGATCCTTCTGTAGCATTCAAAAACTGGGAGGATATTCAAGTCGATACGGATATTTCGGTGATTGGTTATTATTCTCATCCCGTCATTTCAGCAAAAATGAGCGCGTGACTTCGCGCCGTAAACCGCCTCGCCCTCTCCTTGTATCCCCCGTATGTCAAGGTCATTACTTGAAGTCTTCGAAGTCTGAATCGTGGTGGTGCTGGTGGTGGTGGTGTATCAAAAAAATTTCAAGGATCGCAAGTTTGGGTTTGTGTACTTTGGACTCATCAGGATGCGCGTGGTTGGCCGTCCAAGGTGTATTGGTCGAGTCATTGGTAATCTGTTGCTGTTGCTGTTGTGTTGTGGTGGAGGAGGAGATCTATCATGATCGTGGACTTGTACAAAGTTTCCTGCATAAAAACACGAATGAGCGATCAATGCTGCTTTCATCGAACATGCGGCGTCGGTGCTGTTGTCGATGGATTGACAATTGATGATGGATGGACCGACGTGGTGTGTTGTAGATACTGCTTTTGTGAGGCCAACGAGACCCGGGACTCGCTTGACGAACGGGTCGCCGATCGTGTAATAGTGTACATATCCCGCGACAGTATCGTGGTGTTTGAACCATGATTCCCACGCAGCGTCATTGCAAAACATTGGACTGGCCATGCACGCACATGTTACGAGTCTATGCGATAGACCTAGCAATTCATCAAGTTCTCGAATCCAAACATACAACAGCGATGCACACGCTGCGCCCAAGCTGTGACCGTATAGATGCACATCGTGTGCTTGCGGCAAGTGTGGTGCAATCATAAGCAAGCACTTGAAAGCATGCATGAAGATGCCTACATGAACGCGTGATGTGCAAGGTAGCTGTGACACTTTGTCCATCATGTAAAAGTGTATCAATTCTCGGAATTCACGACACCGGGTTGTACTAGTGTGTGTTGTACTAGTGCGGGTTGTAAACATTGACCGGAGCCGTTTCTGCAAGGTTTCCTTGCTGCAATTGACGTCGAGAATCGTCATAAAGTCCGACGGCGTATTGCTTCCACGAACGGTAAACAAGGTGGCGCGCGTGGCGGTGTCAAGTACGCATACAACGTGAGGGCTGGTTTTGTCTGTCGGATTTCGCAGAATGGCTATCGTGTACTGGTCGTGGCCTCGAAAGTAGGCATGCACGTCTTCATCGACACAGTACGCTATATGGTTCCAAAAATAGGCGGCTTCTTCATCAAGGTGTCCATGTAATGAATGCAGTCCGCGGACTGCTGCGATGGTATCGGGATACACAATCTCATGGTGCATCATCATTTGCAAATGATCTTCAACTTTTCTACACATAGTGTATAGTGTACTAAAAAATAGAGTGTTACATTCCAACAGTCCATTTGCGCGCAACGAGATGTCGTCAACAATTCAAAAGAACACATCATACATCAACACGCTCATTTTCACCATCATCGCTGGCATTGTGTCGGTAGGTTTGTTGGTGATCATCCTGTATGCCAATGTCGATGAGTACAAGTACGCGCTGATCACGATAGAGGCAGGTCTTATCGGCGTCATCGTGTACGCACTCGTCCGCATTTACATCAACGAGAGCGCGGCGGCGCGGATGGCCTCCAATGCGCACAAGAACTCTTTGTTGGCCAAGAATTGCCCAGATTACTATACCGTCATAAACTCAGCAAAGAGTGGACAAATGTGCAACAACACGTTCAAAGGAATCACGCCCACCGGTGTGCCATTCGTCATGGTGTACACGCCAACAGCACGTTTCACCCAAAACGGCACAAATCATGTCGTCTTCCATGGCAATCCGGCAGATGCTAGCATCGACATCAAAAAGTTTGAGGACAAGCAAGTTCAGGAAGCGTGTTTGTACGTGGCCGGACGCCCAATAGAAGGCGATCCCGATACCAAATCATCAAACAACTACTCGATTCCTTGGACGGATATGCGGAGTAAGTGCGATGGTCTTTCATATTCTTAAACGTGCGTTTGTTTGCGTTTGATCATTATTCAGTGTATATATCATGTGACGCTCAGCATGAGCGTCTCTCCTCGTACACAGGGAGCTATGGGAACTATGGGAACTATGGAAGCTATGGGAACTATGGAAGCTAAGGGAGCTAAGGGAGATACTACAGAGCAGATGGATGATGGCGAACATTTGTTAAACGACACATGGACGATGTATTTTCACGAGCCATCGGATAGCGATTGGACAATGGCGAGTTACGTGCGACTAGATCAGCTTTCCTCGATAGAAGACTTTTGGCGTGTCCATGAGGGTATGCGAAAGTACTTGAGCAAGGGCATGTTTTTCTTGATGCGTGAACACGTTTTCCCATGCTGGGACGATAGTAGCAACATCAACGGAGGATGTATATCCATCAAAGTATTGAAAGAAGACATTGGAGCTTTTTGGCAAGAGGCTGCAGCAAAGCTTCTCGGAGAAAGCTTGTTGGTAGATTCATCGTCGGACGCATGGAGTCATGTGAATGGAATTTCAACGTCTCCTAAACGGTTTTTTTGCATATGCAAACTGTGGTTAAAGGACGATGCCTTTATCGATAAAAATCATTTTGACTTTCCATTGCGATACCATGGAGAGCCGTTATACAGGTCAAATGCTGAGAACATCCGTGCGTCACAGACATCGTGTCCGCCTTCGTCATCCATTGCGACGACATCATCGCATACAGCATATCGGCCACAGCGTCGCGCTTGCGAAATGTAGTTTTCAATCGCCTTCTTACTGATGGAATCCGCAAGTAGATCCACCGCAAAAGCCTTCTGGAGCTGTTTTGTTGCTGCCAATGGTATGACGTTTGTGGCTCGGCTTAATGGCTTTCAGAGCGTCGAGAGTTTGCAGGGTCGTCTGTTGCCAAAAGTCTTCGATATCGTCACCACTCCCCTTGGACTTTGATGCTGCCGCCGGCACGATGTTCTCGGACGACTGCCAAAAGGACTCGAAAGCCGACGTCGTCTTTTTCTTCTGCGCGTCCGCATCGCATTTGAGCTCGCCTTGAGCGTTGTACATGCAGTAGGGGGAGCTCATGGTCGTCTTTGCTTTTGTTTTTTTCTGTAATGTAGCCGTAAAAAATATTGTATCGTACCGTTTACCGAGAAATTAAAAAGCAAGATGCATTTTTTTACATAACATGATGATAGGACCTGTAAAAGAGTCGTTTCAAATGGCACCACTAAAGCAACGTACAATAATCGATGAAAACACACTACCCATGGACGCGAACGACAAAGTTACACACCTGACGACGCAACGTAAACCTATCCTCATCATGGTATACGGAAAACACTGTTTTCATTGTCACGAGTTCAAACCTACATGGGATCAAGCAGCGGATTTACTCGAAAGCCGAACCGCGCTCAGAACCTTGACCATGGAAGCAAGTGCGCTCAGCAACACGTCATCGTCTGGGAATGTGAACACAGCAGCAACACAACTCATGGACGACCTGTATCGCGATGTCCATGGTGTACCATATGTGGCTCTTCGCCATGGCGATGGTAGTATGGACAAATTCAATGGCGAGCGTTCGATGGCGTCTATTTTGCTGTTTGTGAACGATTCGCTTCATACGCGCCGTCCTCTCCCAAAATCAAAGCCAATCACAAATCAACAGAAATCATCATCATCATCATCATCATCATCAGTCAAGACAAAGACGAATAAATCCAAGAAGCGCAACTGATGATGTCATCAGACAAAGAATGAATTGATGAGCATGGGAGGAGCGGTTCCGATGGGAACGACATGACCAAGCATGGCGAACACGGGCAAAAATAAGTTCTTGACGACGATATGGACTGTAGACGCATATGTGCTTTCGATAAATTCCAAGGAAGAATGTAACGTAATACACATTGTCGATTTGTTGAGCAGCATCACTCTGAAGACGTTGGCCTTGCAGTGCAGATAGTAGAAATGCTGCATGTAAGCGTGAGCGACGAATCCAAAGAGCATCAGTGTAACAAAAACCAGGGCAATCGTTAATGATTGTGTCTTGGTCGTTTTCGGCAAAACCTTCTTAATGCCTTGAATGGTTGTGCTTGCCAACGACATGGTGGTCGCCCCCAATTTTTTTTTCGTTTGAAGTGCATCATCAGGCATCGATGATATGCCTGATGACGCACACGATGAATGAGCATCGCTTACGTCAGACATGGTAGACGAATGCGTCGAGTGATAGTTATTCATATACTAACAATGTTGTACTAGATAGAATACAAGCAAACAATCAATATAGATAGAGAAGCCTTACCTGCTAGCAAGGTAGGACAGCACAATCTTTATGTCCACACAATCTCAGATGTCTGTCTGAACATACTTGTGTAGGATCATGTAGTCGCGAAGGAACGATGAATGTGCATTCAGTACGCACTGCTCGCCAACCATAATGCTGTAGACTTGTTTGAAAATTGCGTCGGCGTCGGCGAAGTTACCGAGGCGAAGCTGCAATCGGCCGAGCAAACGCAAGATATCGGGGTGAGACTTGAATTGAAGACTATTGATAAAGTCTTGAGCAGCGCGCATTGCTCCCTCGTTCTTTGGGATTGGACCATTGGCCAAAGCTTCCAATTGCGCAAACTGGTCGTTCCAAATGAGCCGATTGTCTGGACTAGTCTGACTGACGTATACGCCCACCTTGGAACCGTCAGCGAATACGTTGGGGCTGCTTGCGTACGCGCGCAAGCCGTGCTTTTTCACGACCCACGATAAGGTGAGGTGAGGTGCAAGACGCACCGGTGAGAATCCGGCTACGAAGCGCGTAGCCGCCAAAGGATTGACCACATATGAGTCGCACGCGGGAATTAAATTGAAAAGTTGATCTACAGGGATGCATCTCCACGGCACCTCGTTGTTGTTCGTCGAAGGAGATGGCAAGCCACAAAGGACGATATCGTAATCACTTGGCACGCATCGCAACATGGCGTCGAGGTTTTCGATGATGTTTTCTCCAAATAGAACATCATCTTCGATGATCATGTGATATCCACCTAGATTCGCACGCGATGCAATCGCAACCAATGCGGACCTGTGTTTTGCACACGCGGATATTTGAGCAATGTCCAAAGGTACACAGGCTCCTTTTGAAGAAAGCTCAGGATGGTCTTTGAAAGCCTCGGGTGTCCAATCCACATGAATGGATGCCGTAGCGCTCTCGTGAGGCTCGTAATCCGTCACCGTGATAAAGTGCGTTCGAAATTTGTCGCTTTCGTGAAGTCGTGCTTTGAGTTTGTCGCACATGGGCGCGCGGGCGGGGCATCGGCTTGGCGAATGCAACAAGTACACGTATAAATCGTACATAGTTTCAGCGCGTCGATAATACGTGTGTTTTTCCATCATGCAAGATATAGAATCCTTGCATTTGGCCGCGTTCAATCTTTCGTGAGCGTATGCACTTGCGAAACCTGGTCTTGGCCGGTGGCGGCCCCCTCACGCTTCGATTCATAGGATGCTTTGAATACTTGGAACACATGTGCATGATGTCAACGTTTACGACATTCGTCGGCACGTCCGCCGGTGCCTTGTTGGCGCTCATGCTAGTGCTCGGCCTGCGATCCGATGACATGTTGCGATTTATCAAGGACAAGTTCATAAAGCGAAAATGCCATGAGCTTGATGTTGACCAAGTGATTGATTTTGCAGAAACGTGGGGATTGGACAATGGATCACGCATCATGGCAATGGTAAGTGACATGATTTCAACTGTCACTGGCGAGTCGGACATGACGTTCATTCAACTTGCCAAGCACACCGGCAAGAACCTTGTTGTGTGTGTATCCAATGTGTCGATAGGCACTCACGAGTTCATGTCATTGGAGTCCACTCCTGATATGAGCGTATTGACAGCGTTAAGGATGTCCATGTCTGTGCCTGTAGTGTTTACACCCGTACACGCAAACGGCATGATATATGTGGATGGTGGCATGTTTGATAATTTTCCGATAGATCATTGCGTAAATCCAAATTTGTCATCATCATCATCATCATCAATCGAGACTCTGGGTTTGGACATAAGCTTCAACAATAATGTGGATTTTATGGGGTGTTCTCCTCCCGCGAAATTATCATCGATTACAGAGTACTTTGTGACTATGATGTATTCAATGATTTCGAGATCGAATGTGACGACACGCGAGTTTTACAAGCGATGCTTGGCGTCGAAAGAATACGCCAAATGTTGCCATGGTGCCAAAGCCATGACATGCGACAGCGCCTTCGTAATCCAGTTTGCAAATGACAATGGACCCGGAAACATGTTTAACTTTTCTGTCGGTGACATGTGCTTCGATATGTCTGACAAGTATCTTTTGGACAGCATCGCCATTGGCTACGCGGTGATGAAGGATGCGATGCGCGTCATCGTACCAAACTTGTCCCAATGATACGGTCATTCACCGAATCATTTGGCGGCCGTTTGCACAGCCCACGTGTAGAGGTTGTCTTCAGTGCGCTCTGCACTGAATCGTCCCACTTCTGACATAGATGCAGCATTGATCATCACGACCGTGGGAAAGCCACCAATTTCAACTTGCACGCCCTTGGACTTGCGCCATTCCTCCCAATCCTTGCGTTCGAAATCCATCGTCTTGATTCCATGAGACTTTTCAAGGTCAGAGCCAAATTTAGACACAAAAGCTTTCCACGTGGGTTTGAAGGTCACACAATGACCACAACCGTCCATGTGCACAAACGCCATGATCCATGTCTTGCTATCGGAAAAGCGTTCCGTCGTCGCCCACCAGTAGTAGACGTAAACAAGGAGCATAGCCGCCAACACAGGAACGAGCAGTGTCAATGCTCTGGATGTCGTTGCCTTTGATTTGCACACGGCACCCGAAGATGAATAGAGCGAGCGTTTGGCCATTCGATGAAAAGCTTTTTTTAGGATGATCTGTGCGGGGGGGGGTGTATGAAAGTAAGATATAAAAAATCTGCTTGGCATATCAAATTGCACCATTGTAAACACAACATACGCCGTCAGATTGTCATTAAAAAAAATCTGCGTAATCATACACAACAACAAATTGCTATAAACTCGTCAAATCTGACATTTCATACAACGACGATGATGAAGGCTCTGAACACCCGCGTCTCTCGTGCCATGACCATTGCGAAAGCTGAGCCGTCTCGTCGCTCCTCCGTCCCTCCTCCTCCTCCTCCGAACTCGCAGTCGTCTGTGAATGCGCAACAGTACATGTCGCGTGTTGGCAAGGCACATGTTGAGTTCAAGACGACGCTTGCACAGAAGAAGAGGATGGCAGAACAACAGCATGTTCAAAACCTGCGTGCCTTCACCAAGTCTTTGAGTGATTGTGTTGAAGACATGAAGAAGATGGAGGTTGCGTTTGCGAGCGCGCTGCTTGATGCCATTGTTCCCGAGACTCCTGCATCATCAACACCTGCATCATCCGCTGCGAGCGAGGAAGTGGATAAGAAGTCTGCATAAAGAACATGTTGGATTGATGTATTAGATGATTGAGCGTTTAAACGACATCACTTTAATCATTTGAACTACACAAACCAACCACAACAAGATGATGTTGAGTTTCACAAAACGACCACACTTATTGGCGAGGCATGTGCCTTGTAGGACAAGACTCATTGTTAATCCGCGTACAGTTGTATCCTCAATCGTATCATCTACGGCCTCATCCTCATCCTCTTCCTCAGTATCGTCCACATCATCAACATCATCATCATCATCTTCTCGTCACGATGGGTTTGGTATCAATCAAAGTCTCAATCAAGGTCTATACGAACGTGGTCACAATGCCATCAACATTGTGCGGGAGAAGACGTCGTGGCAGTTGCACAATGTTTCAGTGCTAATGATGATATACGGCGTATTGATGTTTTACGTGCGAAAAGAAAAGCCGAGTGTTGTCGCAGCATGGCTTTGCAAGCGGTTGCCCCAACTGGGACCCACGTATGTCAAGGCGGCTCAGTTTGTGTCGAGTCGCGAAGATATATTTGGCGCCGAGTTATCGAGTGGTCTGCGCGACATGCAAAACAAGGTGCCGGAGATGAGCATCGATGTGGTACGAAGCATCATCAAGGATAATCCTCGTGTTGCGGATGCAGTTGCCAATTTAGAGGAGACGCCTATGGCATCTGCATCAATCGCTCAAGTCCATATCGCAAAGCTACACGATGGTCGACGCGTCGTGTTGAAAGTTAAGCGTCCTGGTCTCCACTCGCTCATCACACGTGACTTGGCTTTGTTGCGATCAATCGTGCACTTGACGCGAGTGATGGGCGCCCCTGAAGCATCTCAAGCTGAGCGCATCGTGGAAGACTTTGGCAAGACGTTGATGATAGAGACAGACTTTGTGAATGAAGTCGATAATGTCAACGCTTTCAGGCAAATGTATGGTTCTAGAACTGACGTCGTCATCCCTGAAGTATACGAAGAGTTGTGTACCGCTGACATTATTGTCATGGAGTATATACCCTCCGAACGAGTCTTTGACTATGGTGGCAACAAGGCGGTGTTGGCGTATCGGCTCATGGCGCTGTTTCTAGGACAAGTTTTGTATAATGGAGGCATCGTACACGGCGATCCCCAACCTGGCAACATTGGGGTCACCAAAGATGATGCTATTGTGTTGTACGATTTTGGCAACGCCGTCAGGATGTCCGACGAGTACAGGACGCGCCTCAAGGTGGCCATATTCAGCCTTGTTACAAATGACGGTAGATCTGCGCTGAGCGCATTGGAAGCGCTAGGTGTTCAAGTACTTGACGTCAGCATTGGGGTGAAATTTGTCGGCATGTATGCACAGTACGTTCGCAAGATTGATTATAGCATCTTTTCCAATGGCGCAGGGCGTGCCATGCCGTTCATATTGACGGACAGATTGATGCGTATTTCGCGTGTGTTTGGTATCTTGGAAGGCGTGTGTATGCAATTAGACGATGCGTTTGACTATACGAGTCTTGGAGCCGTCGTGTGGGATGCATTTTTGTTGGACATGGATTTTATAAGCGCAAAAGGTCGATGGGATGTCAGCAGCATCATGAGTATGGACTAGTTCATCATTGCGCGCATGTAAACTACCATGACTCACCATGACTCACCATGACTCACCATGACTCACCATGTACCATCATCATTTTTTTGTAAAATAGGTGATCAATAACAGACTACTATCTTTTCGAGATGATTCCAAATTTAGATCTCTTGCCGCCTTGTCTGCTTGATGTGAGTACCAACAAAAGACCCGGCGCTTGTTTCTGTAAAAAATCAGTCTGCTGCTTGGAATCCAGTTCTACAAACTTCTGAGCGACAGATGCGTATGCGTCGAAAGCCTTGGGATGATTACGGCGCAATGCGTCCATCATCGACTTGGACGTACGTGGAATGTTCATTTCAACGCTCTCATCAGCGTTGTTGTGAGTACACGACCCAGACATCGCAGTTCCAATCTGATGGAAACGCATCCCAATTTGACGTGCAGCGTCCAATGTGCTTGTATGCACCTTGTCGACGCTGTTGTTGATTACGGTGGCTAGAGCACTCAACATGGTGGTACTTGTCAAAAAACACCTATAAACCCTATTGTGTATTCAACGAAAAAAGAAACAACAATCATGACTCGTCAACTCTTGAAGCTTTTGATCCGGAGGATATCCCTTGTGACGGCTCCGGTGCGCAACAGTTGAATCCATTCTGCGTTCTGCATCATTATACGTGCCTGTGCAACGGACATATGTAGAATGTTAACCTTGCCGGACTTGTCAATCGACAATGATACGACTGTCACGACATTTTTATCGATTTCAGCAGTCCATAGAAAGTAAAATGTCGTATGGATTTCGCTATAATATGCCTCTCTGAATGCCTCGCTTGGCTCCGTGCCCAAGCCAATTTTAGCTTGCTCCTTCATGACGGGTAGATTATCGCTAATGACTTTCCAAAGATTCATGCTGTTGAAGAACAGACGCTTGCTTTCAAACAATGCCGCAATGATCTGTCTGTTTTGCTTGATGTTGGTGATGACGTTGCCAAGATCATCCGAGAACAGCGATGAATGTGGCAGAGTGGAAGCAAGTTGTTCTTGGTACAGTTGGTCGTGAATTTTGCCGAGCTTTGCAGCATAATTAGAGGAGATTGCATCAAGGAACGTTTTGAATTCGCCGACGCGAATCTTTACAGATGCAGGCATGCATGCGAGTGCACGTTTCGTCCTGGGATCCGCTGGATTATCGTCTGTGAGGCGCTTAAGAATGGGTTGAACTTGTGTGAACAAGTCGTCGTACCACGCGTACACAAACTTCATGCTTTCAAGCTTCTCGGTGACGTTTTTCTTATCAACAAGACATGCGTCGTTCATCCCCCTGCATATTTCCTCGTCGATACGGTTGGTACCATTTTTATCGCCCTTGCCCTTGGCGCCTTTCTTCCCACGAAAGACATCATCATCGTAATCGTTGAAACGACGACGCCCTTTGCCTTTATTGCCTTTGCCCTTACCACCGACGAGTTCCGCCGTTTCTATTGGCGACGGGGGAGCCATGGCATTTGCCATTGCGATGAGTCTGTCTTTGGAGCTTGGGGACACGATGGATAGTCGCATTAAAGTGCGCACCCACTCCAATGCCACCTTTTTGTATTTAGCAACACTGTGATGGGAACAGATGACCTCGACGGGTTTGAAATTGGATGTTACAATCATCGCGATAGGATCTGGACTGCGATAACGTTTCTGCGTTTGTGACGATGCGAATTGTTGAGTCTGTTGTTCTTGTCGAGTCTGATCTTGTTGTCGAGTCTGATCTTGTCGAGTCTGATCTTGTCGAGTCTGATCTTGTTGTCGAGTCTGATCTTGTCGAGTCTGATCTTGTCGGCGAGTCTGATCTTGTCGAGTCTGATCTTGTTGGCGAGTCTCCTGTTGGCGAGTATTAGGCTTTAATACATCATCATTTCTTGTCGATAGCAACGGCATCCTTGTCGCTACATCATGCATTGGACGTGCTTCGGCGAATTTCAATGTCTTTGCAGCATCAATGACCGAGTTCACTGCGGCGACGTAACAAGCTAAAGCGATTGTCTCTTCATACTTTGGGTTGGTAGGTGTCATGTAATCTTGCAACGTCCTTTGTAGGTTTCGGAATAGCGCTGGGAGAGTATACACATTCAATTGCAATTGAGATGTGCTGACCGTGGCAGGTGTCGTATTTGGAACATACTCTTTCGAGTACTTTGGGTCATCCGCGAATGGCATGCGAATGGAGATGATGTCAGTACTCATTAGCACGTCTTTTGAATGATACTGGTAGTTGACATTGACGTTGAACAATCGATAGTGTTCTGCAGGTGTTTGGAAATCACGAATGGATATCTGAACATCTGTGGACATTTCCAGCGTTGCATAATCGTTTGAAGATGAGGAAGGAGGATGTGAAGAGGAAGGAACGATGTTGTAAAACGGTGCGGAAGTGCTGCTGCCGCGCAAGCACGTCTTCAAAAGGCGCCATGGAGATGAAGATTGCAGTCCATCCAATTTCGTTTTCATATCGGTCAATGTGGAAATTATACGGTCTGAAGTTGATTTGAATCGCTCATTAGGAGTAGTTGCATCATCAGACCTAGCACGCGGAATGACATCTATTTCGATTCGAGGACCGTCGATGGAAGCGTGTTGAAGCAAGGCTTGTAGTTCTTTTCCTGAAGACATTGCGCGAGCGTCAACTTCAAAGAATTTTGACTCATCGGACACAATGTTACGCATAGTATCCACAAACCTGACCAAATTCAAACGAAGGGCGTCAACACCGGCAAGAATGATATGTTCACCTACATTCTTTGGTAACGTTTGCAACAACGTATACATGATGACTTTTCGTACGGTGGTGACGTTGCAACGTTCAGTTGCGGCATCGAGTTGTTGCTTTAACATAATGGCATCTGTCGCGAGCTTACCACCCATCTTGTCAGTGCGCGTTGTAGTATTGGTGGTCATGCGTGTCTTGATCCTCGTCTTGGTACCGCGTGATGTTACGCCTTTCGGAGCCTTGGTGGAAGACTGTGTGGCGGGCGTGTATTGTTGCTTCATGAGAGCGGTGCTGAATCGTTCACGATGCAGTGGGGGCATCTTGGTGACAACTACTATACCGTTGACCAAGAAAAAAACCATTACTTGTACTTGTAGACAGCATCATACCAGACTTTTACACACCACATGATCCGTTGCTTGAAGCCACCGTATTACGGATATCGGTAGATGTCTTGAAGTAATACTTGTCCCATGCATTTTTGCGACGGTACGCTGCGTTTTGGAAAGATATCATCATGATGATGGCATATAGCGCCAAGAGCACCAAAACAATCATCCAGAACATGCCTGGAGTGATGCGTCCCATGCGCCATAATGCGACACAAGACAGCATTATCAGAGTCACGATGACTGTGAAAATCATGATGCTCGTTACAAAGTTGTAGTACGCCTCCATGTAGTTGTAGTATTGATGCTGTTGACGGACTTTGTGAATCCCAGTTTTTGCACGGCCGTCAAGCTTTTGCACACGGCCAAGCTCGGTCTCGAGAGAATCTGCAATGTACGTGTTCGTGTTTGTGCTCTCATTCATTTGAGCCATCACATCCGTCATGGTGATGTACTTGGATATCATGTCTTGGTCTTTCTGAGACACGACCGTCTCGGCGATGGCATCTGCCCCTGCGCTCGATTGTCGCATGTTTGCCACTGATGCGAGTTGGAATTGCTGGGCATCCAATGGCAGACTGCCCAATACATCTTGAACACGAGCTGCGGATCGTGTCAGATCCCAATCTGTGTACACTTGTTGTTGCGTTGCCATGTAGTTGTTGCCTTCGAAGAAGAACAGGTATATATTACGACAAGATATTCAGTGCATAAAGAAAGATTTAATCTGTATAGTTTCAATCACCTATACACAGTCACCATGGCAACGACAGAATCACTACACCAACAACAAGTGCACGCTGCGTATATCAAGGGCAAAATTGATGGAGTTTTGACTGCGCAACGATACGTTGAAGATACTGCTGGAATCATGGCATTCAATCCGATGGCAGTGGTGGAAAACGTGTTGACATCCCTCATTCAAGAAGTGTACATGTTGAATAATCAACTTCAGTATTGTTGTGCCTGCCATGATGATGGACAAGGTCATCAGCAAGGTCATCGTCAAGGTCATCAGCAAGGTCATCAGCAAGGTCATCGTCAAGGTCATCAGCAAGGTCATCGTCAAGGTCATCGGCAAGGAGGAGTGGCTCAATCGAAACCCCAAAAAACCACATCCGCAAAAGCGGAGAAAGACATGATTGAATTGGCTCGAGAGGCGGACATGACGAGGTTTCAACGAGCGCTGCTCTCGCAAAGTGATCACGACACGTTGTATGAGGACATTGATCTGTGAATGACATAGAAGGGATTTGTCATGTTGTCAGTGTTTGAATCGAAGCGTTGATCGATGCAACACTTCCATATGGGGATAGCACGTGCTGCCCGTGTCGCAGCAATCTTTGCGGATTCATAAACACCATGCAAATCAGCGTTAACATCGTGAAATTCCAAAGCAGGCATGAACTCTGTATGGAGTTTGGGTCCAGGAATAGCAAAGAAGACGTCGGAAATGAATTCCGTCGAGTTTTTGCGGAGGGGTGTCGTGCGTTCTGGGAAAAGATACGTGATGTGTGACCACGAGTGCGTTGGGTCGTTCAATGTCAGCATGTCGGTGACGTTGCATTTCCATACAGTGTCGGGTCTACAAACAATGTATCCATAGTAAGGTTCATCGTCACATGTATCAGCAACACGGACCAAGTGGTGCATGGCCTCGCGCATGGCATACAATTGAGTTCCAGATTCGACGGGACGATTGTATACAAACGTTGGCATAACTTCAACACGGCCGCATGTGCGAGGATCGTTTTGGCACAACGTCCGCACCTTGCGTTCTAGATCAGATATGCCATCAAAATCGTAGGTACACATGTAAACATGAATGCGGATGTCGGTGTCGGTGAGTTGGGCAATCGGGACCACAATTCTTTCGATAAAGTTATCGAGGATGTTGGAGATAGCATTCACAGTGCGCTGTCGACCGCGCGCGCGTCCGTGAATGATTCCGCGAAGAACGATGGCAAACGTTTTCATGCCAGCAAGTCAATGCTCTGTGTGGTAAAGATGCACAACAAAAAAAAGTCATTGAATACATCATACATAGACTGTCTATTGTGTCTAGTGCGGAAAACCACACATGGATGAAGATTTGGCGATCGTGCAGATTGCTCCGACCGCAACGTACCTCTTGAGCAATGTCGTAGAGGAGGATCTATGCATCGTAACAGCGCGTAGCAACCAAAGCATAATGTTAAGTGCAGGTTATGGCAGCAACCAGAATGCATCGTTAACAATACGATCGACGGGCGCATTGTTGAACGGCGAGCTGCAGTGCTTGACCGCCGTCGAAGTTCCGATGGTAATGATCATGCAACCTGGCGCTGTTCCTGCGTTTGAGGGGGGCAGTTCAACAATTTTCACAAACGCACTATCGACATCATTGTTTGGGTCAAACCTTACGATTCAGACAGATGATATAGCGGATGCCGCAGTGACGACATCGAAATTATCGTCTGTATGTGTGACCGCGGAAAAATTAGATGATGCATGCATTCAAACGCGACACATATCTGCAGGATCAGTATCGTTAGGCAAACTGTCAGAAGGCAGTGTAAATGCTTTGCACATATTGCCAAACGCAGTTCAGTCAAATGCGCTTGCAGATTGGAGCGTATCTACACGCGCAATCCAATCGCAAAGTGTCACGACAGCGAAACTTGCGGATGGTGCTATAACGCCCTCCAAGATTGAAAATGCGTCTATTGACGCGTCCAAGCTGCAAGATGCGTCTGTTACCAGCTCGAAACTGCAGGATTCGTCTGTTACCAGTGCAGCATTGTCAAATGCGGCGGTTCATACGGTGCATATAAAAGGAGGATCCGTCGTAGGGAGTGCAATTGCGGATGGTGCGATCAGTACCGCCAAAATTGCGGTGGGTGCTGTTGAAACACAATGTCTTGCCAATGAGAGCATAAACGCGGACAAGATTAGGGCATCGGCAATCGAAGCGATTCATCTATCGAATGCATGCGTTGTGAGCGCAGCGATAGCTGCGGGTGCGGTTGGATCCACGCAATTGGGTGCGGGGGCTGTCGGCACGTCTGCATTGGCGCTTCATGCCGTGACGAGTTCAAACATTGGCAGCAACCAGTTACGATCATGGCATTTTCACCCCCACGCAGTGACACGGGAGGCTCTGGCCGGCAGAGCAGTATCTACCCTAGAGTTGGATGAGGAATGTGTGACAGAAAGCAAACTGGGGTCTCAATGTGTGTCCGAGCGAGCCCTAGGGACGGGTAGTGTAATCGCCACAAAATTGGCAAGTGGGTGTGTAACGACAGTTGCCTTGTCGTCAGGGGCAGTCACTGTCCAAAAAATGGCGAGCGATTCTGTTGGCGCGGCGCAACTCATCGACGGGAGTGTTGGGAGCAATAAACTTGCGACGGGCGCTGTCAATGCAGACAAACTGGCTGCGCGATCGGTAACATCGACAGCGATAGATGACATGTCGATACAGTCCAGACACTTTGCAAGCAACCTTAGATTAGCTGGATCGGTGTCCTTGTTAGATCGTGCGTTTGTGGGTGTCGTGACGTCATGCAATTACACACAGCATGCGTTGCACGTCGAAGGGTCAATATTTACTTCAGAACAAGTGTTCACGCTGTCCGACTGTAGAAGAAAAAGCTCGATGCACCGATTGAGTGGAACGCTGGATGCTTTGCGCGACGTGAACGGTTACACGTATACGATTGGAGGGAAACAGAGCATGGGTCTCGTTGCTCAAGAACTAGATGCGGTGTATCCGGAAGTTGTAGTTCGTGACGGTGATGGAAGATTGAGCGTCGCATATCACAGTTTGGCGGCTGTGTTCGTGGAAGCTCTAAAGGAGATCGACACACGTCTCACGCGATTGGAACTCCAATCACAAGCGCCGTGATGATTCTTCACGAAGGGCAACCACTTCTCGATGCAGATTTTTCACGGCACTCATCGTCATGCACAAGAGCTCGGTCGTGTCAATCACATGTATATCGTCGATGATAGCAATAACATCGATTACAGAACCACCGCAAGATGGAAGCGTCGAAGAGTCAGACACGGGCGTGTAAAAATACAACATATCTTGACTACGGGATGCGATGATTGCGGTCCCGTTCGCGATAGGGTGGTGACACCGCCATTTCACAGTGACATCGGCGTGCAACATGTCGAGGTTGTAAACGTGGTGTTCTGGCATCACAACGGCAGCAGCATTCCCGTTCATAAGTGTGCACGTGATGGGCACAGTCAACGGGACAACCCCCACTGCACGACCCACTGCAGATGGCACAATGGGTGCAATAGATTGAGCGATGACCCCGACGTGTTTCTTTGCATCATCATCTTCATCCATGAAATGGAATCGTTTGACATCAATAGACAACAAGCACTTCAAATCGTCGTGACCATTCGTATCGACGACGTTTTTTTTCAGACGCGCATCTGAAGTGGTTCGCACCGTCTTTGCAGTGACCTGTCCGTCGACGAGTAGCGGGTATCTCATGTGAATGTTGCTTGCGGTGATGCTTATTCCCGCGGGCTGCGTGGCTTTGGGCGCGCGCTCATGGGGTATGGCGGCGGGCACGTGTCCGATGGATATGACGTTGGATGTGAACGTCACTTCCGCAGACATTGTTGACGATGCGGCGTCCACAAGGCTTAGCTTGCTTTCCACCCGTGCACTCCCTGCGACATTCAACGCCGCATACGGTGCGACGACATCACCAATGCACACACCTGTCGCGAGTGAAATTGGAGGAGCTGACGGATCTGCCAGACTACTACGCAATGCAGGCTTGAAAACGACGAATGTAGTGTAGTAGTCTGTTGGAAGAGTCGTAATCGCATTTTGGTAAGACCAAGGTCGAAGCATAACAGATCCGGTCATTTCGCCAAACGACAAGACGCGATGCAACAAGGCACATGTGGACATACCTGAAACGAATGCAAATCCATCAAATGATCCCGCCATTTGGGCCAATTCAGACATGAACCCTGCATCTTGAGTGTCAAACACAAGATCTGTTCTTGTATCGTCGATGGCCTGATGGTTTATGACGCGAACCATGTTCCCAACAACGCGTAAAAGGATGGAACAATCATTTGTAGTTGTACCTTGCACCGCGAACAGTTCCAACATCAACGAGGGTTCTTCGATTTCCACCGTTAGCGTTCTGGAAACGACATCAAATGATGATTGCACAACATTGACTCGCAGAGAGCCAGTTGGAGTGGCAATGGCTATCCTAACAACTGAGTTTGCTCCTTCAATGACCGTTGAGGGTCGCACGTGTTGTTGAAGCCAGTCAATGTCATCTACTTGTTCATTTGCGATCGTCACCGCTAGATGTGAAGTGGATGTCCGCGATATCGCAACCGATTGAATTGATTTTTCTTTGACTTGGCCTGATGAAGACAAGGGTCGTACGAGCAGCGTGTCACCGTTAGTCCATTGAATGTATTGAGACGCCGCGTCTGCAAATGCCGACATGTCGGGAGCACAAACATCAAAATAGAATCCTTGTTGAAAGTCCGTTTGCGTTGCAATGATGCGAACTGCAATGGAGCGACCGGAATCAGCGTTTGCAGCAGTGCACAACGTCACAAACTCACCGATCAATGTCCTTACGTCTTGGAAAGCGTGTGTTGCCGACTCGTCTTGACAATACACGCGCATGACACGGTCTTGAGACCGCGATTCATAAGAACATGCGCTTATCACGACCCTAGGCCACACACCCGTATCGATGAGTTGATTGTGAATATCACTGACAATTTCTGCGACAACGTTGCTTCCCACACCAAGGATATCATCGCGCCGTAGTTGGGAAGGTGTGTCTGACTCGAGAAACAAAGTGTGTGCGTTCGCAGAAGTACCGACGTCAGTCACACGGTACTGAGTGTTTCCGAAAACGATGGATGCTCCTTTGCGCAAGTAATCGAATGCCGGACCCCTGAAATCGTCGGCGATAGTAACGTTCATCAAGTCTTCTTCACTTTCAACGTCGATAGATTGGATGGTCAAGTTGCTCACAGCCGCTACCACCGTTTTCCGCGTTGAAGCCACCATTGTGTGTGTGCGTGCGTATCCCGTTGCATCGGCGTAAAATATGGGACCATCGGTGAGCCCCTGATCAGAGGAAACGATACCAATGTTGCTATGCGTTACATGTGTGCATGACGGTGCGCGCAAATTGAAATTGCTTTGGTGGAAGGAAATATCGTAAACAGAAAGCCCCTTGGATATCGCGGCGTTACCGTTGACGTCGAGGTTCGCGCCCTGCATGGGGAGGCGCTGTAGGCCAAGGCGGTTTTCGTGAATGTAGGCACATGCAGCGCCATCACTGTTGCATGCGTTACCCAACACGATGTTGTTCGAGGTGCTAGCGGTTCGAAAGATGACATCCTTTGCACCGATGCCTTGAAACGTGTTGCTGCGTCCTGCTTCTATCCACGCAAACATTGGCGTTTACTGGATGCTTGATTGTATTGATGAGAAGAGAGAGTATAAAACTGACACAAATTAAAAGTAAAGTATTGTATGTATAACCTCATCTTTGTGATACAAATGAACGATCAAGAGCTCCAACGGAGTTGGAAGACCATTCGGGAAATGTTGTGTGACCGTGGTCACACGAGTGTGCCAGAGATCGATGCTGTGAGTCCAGAAGACATCGTGGGCGCCATGGGAGGGCGTTACGCGTTCCACATTGATGCGCTGAGTATTCGCCATCGGATTATCTACGAGCTGAGTTCCAGGTTCAAGAGCAGTAACGTCCGGAAGCTTTTGGATACGCCGGACATTGATGTTGCCATCATCGTGGTGCGCGAACCTCCCACAAGCACGAGTCTCAAGGGTTTGGAGTCTAGCGGCAAGGAGCTGCACTTGTTCAACATAGGTGAACTGCAGTTCAACGTATCTCGTCATGCGTATGTGCCGCCACACGAGCCCATTCGGTCCGAAGAGGACATCGAAACAATCGTCAATAGTTTTCAAGTCAGGTCACGGTTTCAATTTCCGTTGATTTTGAGCACGGATCCCATGGCAAGATACTTGGGTCTGAAGCACGGTCAGCTGGTCAAGGTGACACGAGCGAGCCCGAGCGCCGGGCACTACACTCTATACCGTTGCTGTATGAAAGCATGATTCCTTGTGTTTTTGTTTGCATAATGATAAGTTCAGAATTATGTCGCCTCAAAATTATGTAGTATAGTATCATAACGAGGTTCACATAATCAATTGCGTGTGCGTAAGTCAAGCATGGCATCTACATCGACAGCGACAGGGACAGGGACAGCGCCAGCGAGCTCAAACTACGAACTGACGCAGAGCTACGTGATATCCCAGGGCGTTCTATCAAGGGATGTCCAAGATGCAGTACTGGATCCTTTGCAGTTTTTTCGGATTCCTCACTTGCTGTCATTGCCAGCGGTGGCCGCGGACGAAGGCACCAGGCTTCGTTTGCACATGGACAAGGCCGTATCTGATCCGAGCTTGAGTGTAGCATCCCAGATTTCATTGAATGCGGTTGTCGCATATGTAACGAGCAATCCCGAGCGCGAGGCAATTACCATGGATAGCATTTTCAGTCGGTTTCGCGGCATATGCAAGGCTGTAACGGATGCGCACTTGGTAGCAGACCTAAGTGTTGGATTTCGCGCGGCTTCTACAACGACGTATGTTCAAAACATCGTCTCTGGCCTTCTCGCTCATGTTGATACGGCGCTACCGATGGTACAGCCCGGGACTCTGAACGAACACTTGACGTATGTCGACGATACAATCAGGAAATGGATTGACGGCAAGGTTGCTTCCGACGTGCAAGAGTGGTTGGTGACGCCATCGCTGATTGCAAAAGTCAGAGCGAGTTTCGAGCCTTACTTTCGTCTCAAGTACATTGGCGCCAACGTTCGCGGTTCATGGAACTACGTCAAGGTCGATGCCAACACCCGGTCGTTCTACGAAAGTCGATACTCAGAGCTCGTGTTGTTCAAGGGCGTGTTGGCGTTGTACAACAAGCTTATCGATGTGCAAACAGCAAGTGGTGTATCGGCATCATCTCCCCAATCTCGCGTGATGTTCAGTGTGAGAGACGGATATCGCAGCGCGTTGGACCTGAAAATGGCGGCGGCGTCCAGTGCGATTGCAGCCGCGCACGGTGAAATCGCGGCCCTTTCCAAATCGACAAAAGCCAGCGTCGCGCAGTTGCAACAAAAGAATGGAGACCTCGAGTTCAGGAAGGGAACGCTGGCGTCGCTCGTGCAGTCGGTCGCTTACGAAGAAAAGACATTCAACGCTAAAAAAAGTGTATTCTACGCATGGCTCGTTGCCTACATCATCATTGTGTTGGTGTCCGTGGCGTTGTTGGTGACTGGGCGGAACGATACCTTTATCATCCTAAGTGGCATCGTCCTACTTGCAATCTCGGTGATTGCACTGGCGCGTTTGATTGTGCGTATGATCAAGGGGCTGTGATCTGAGCCATACATAAAACTGATATGATACTCTACTCTAATGAAACAAGTCGAGTACTAATGAGCACCACCATGATACCCGGGGCATCATTGTCGGATGGTTTAATAGATGACACGCCATTCAATACACTGAACGTGTTGTTGAGCGTAGACGATGTGGTTCCTATAATTTTATCGTACCACGCTGACATGCCACACGGCGGCGTGCAAGACATCAACTTGTACCGTAAAGCAATGACGCATCGCTCGTATTGCACCCGAAAAAATGAAAACTTTATCGAGGGCAACGTCAACTGCCCGGATGGATGCATACCGCTTCAAGAAGAGTCCAACGAGCGCTTGGAATTCTTGGGAGACGCCGTGTTGAATTTGATCGTGGCTGGATACCTGTACGATCGATTTCCGGATGACAACGAGGGTTTCCTGACGAAAATGAGGACGAAGCTTGTCAATGGCGGCATGCTAGCCCATCTGTGTGGCGTATGTGGTCTGGAGCCGTGGGTCATCATATCTAAGCAGATTGAGGAGAATGCTGGAAGATCCAATAAGAAAATCCTTGAAGATACGTTCGAGGCGTTTCTGGGAGCCATGTACTTGGATCAAGGATACGAGCACGTGAGTACCTGGCTGATCAACTTCATTGAACGCAATGTCGACTTCACCGATCTGATCAAGCAGCACACCAATTACAAGGACATGCTCGCCAAGTATTTCCAGCACACATACAATTGTTTGCCGCGGTTTGTCGACGTTGCCGATGGCGGCGGCGGTGGCGGTGGCGGCGGCGGTGGTGGTGGTGGTGGTGGTGGACCACGTGTATGCACGGTGTGCATAAAGAATAGAGAAGGTCTCATTGTGGGGACCGCGCGCGCTGCTAACAAGAAACTCGCAGAAAACGAGGCCGCAAAGCGAGCATTGCAATATTATGGACAGCTATAATGCGCAAGATTAATCAGCGCGATTTTTCTTCTCATCAGGCAACAATGAAAAAGTGTCGTCCATGAACAGTTTGATATCCACTGGGCTTTTTATCGGCGCCATGTCTAGAGAGATTTTGCATCAAATGCAAGAAATGCAAGAGCCTCAAGCTGTTGAGGATGATGAATCTATGATTCCATGTGACATGTGCAATACTATGGTGCGTTTTTGTGATTATCTTGCACACTCTCGCACATGTCCTCGTGTACACGTGCAAAGATACGAAAGTCTGCCCATGCCAACGCCCGCGATGACTGTAAATATGCCAAGATATCGCGCGATGATTGGTAGTGGGACGCTTGCGAGTGCGCCGTGGATCACGTCTAGTGATGACCAAGCTGATGATGATGATGACGGCGATGATGACAATGATGATTATGACGATGATGACGATAACGAAGATGAAACACGTGTCAATCAATATAATGTTGTGTTTGAATCAAGTCTCACGGGTCTGTCTGCGTCTGCATTAGCTGCGGCAAGTGAGCACACGCATATACCAGACGATCCCAATTACGATGAAAGCAGTCTTACACATCGGATATTGGAGCGACTGCTGGAGCATAACGTAAGAGTTCCATTATTTGTCGATCACCTTAACGACACTCTGAACACTAGGGACACTCTGAACACTAGGAACACTAGGAACACTCTGAACACTCTGAACACGAGGAACACAACCACAATAGAAGTTAATGCGCCTATCGCCGTTATTCAAAGGCTGATTGCAGCTGCCGTTGCAGATGATGAAAGCAACTACGAGTTGAACAGCATGCTGGGTGATCTGATGGGTAATGTAGAAGTCGGAGTTGATAATGTGGAGCAGGTTACACACGTTGGTACATGCACCGATGAAGAAACGGTATGCGCGATCTGTCAAGAAAACATTGGCGTCGGTAGTCAACAACGTTCGACGATATGTGGTCATGTATACTGCAAATCATGCATCGAAACATGGTTTACAACTTCAAAAAAATGTCCCGTTTGCATGTGCGATGTGGATGAGCTCTTGTCATCAAAAAACAATGAAAAATAATACATATACATCAAGTATACTAGGAACGAAGAATGACCGTTATGCAGCGTATCTTGTTCGTATTTATTGTTGTGGTTGGTCTCATGGCCATCACATCAATAATGTTTTTGCGTCCATCCGCGGTCGTGGTGGCCGCTCCTGGCAAGGACACGTTCGCGAACAAGCAGGATGATGATGCTGATAAACCAGATCTTTGCCCTGATAACGTGCTTGATGCAGCGACAAAGCAAGCATTTCGCACAAAGCTATCTCGAGATCCTACAAACGAAGAGTTGATAGATTTCAGGAAGCAATTGCAAGGTTTGCGAGTATCATCCGCGACTTGTAACTCTATTGCAACGAAGCTGGCATCCGAGTACATCAATCGGGGCCTCCCCATAGCGGAACGTACACATAGCGATGCAGCACCTGTTACCACTGATGCCCCTTCACCTAAACCCATCGAAAGAGAAATGTGCACGATCAATGATATGATCGATGCGATAAACGTCACATTCAAAGAAAAGCTGGACAGATCTCCGCGTAAGCGCGAAGTCGATCGGTATGTTGAGCGATTGAAAGAACTGGAGCTGTCGGCAGACGAGTGCCGGGCTACTGCAAAGGCTTTGATGTCTGTGTACATTGATCGAGAGTATCATAACGAAGATGATGATGTTTCCAAGACTGTTCCAAGTATTGAACGACCTACGCATGATGATGAGTCATCATCCAAAGCCATCGATATTGTCCATGAACCACAGCATTACGAAGATGTACTGTATCAAGGACTCGCCATTACACAACCCAACTGCATCAATGATGACAAACAACACAAAGACATCGAGACCAAGCTAGCCAAGTTCATGCGGGAAAGAAATAGGACGTTTCTGCAAAACTTGTGCAAACACACCGATCGCACTGCAGAACTCGAGAAGAAAGCAGTCCATTGCGCATTGACATCGTCTGGATGTTCGGATGGTACACCATTGATGAAACATCAATCTGTTGGAGGCACAAACCTCAAGGAGGCAACAGAGATGACGAGCGTGGGATCTGTCATGCCGCGCTTTGTGTATGCAGAGTATGTGTAGTGGAGTACAACACTGTGACCAGTACAATGTACACAATCATAATGCATACATCTTTTAAAACTTGCTTCTGCCGTGATGTAGAGTCCATTAATGGTAGTGCGCGACTGCAAGTAGAACTGTTGTCTCGTATCGACATGTAATTGGCGGTTGTTGAATTAGGATCAACAGGCAGTCGGATCCAAAATGATGTATCATGATCGACAACCACACGCACGCGTCCACGGTGTGACTTTAAAACTTTTGCAGAGCGCTTCGACATGATGCTCATACCGCACGCGCATACATCGTGCGTGTTTGGAGACACCTGTAGGGACAGATTGCACGGTTGGCGACATCGTCTGCATCGTTTCATTGTGTTGTGTTGTGTTGCATGTGTGTCCATTGTACACAAAGAACACCACGATTATCGTGTTTATGTGTGAACAAGGGAACAAATTGTAGAATGTATATAAAGTTGAGTCTGTCGTGTCAACAATTCAATTCAATCATGGATGTCGATATCAGAGGAATCGCCAAAGGATGGATCGTCGCCAGCATGGCAGATGATGTAGAAGGGCCGTTGACTGAGGAATCAAGGGAGGCAATTGCGACGGATCTAGAAAAGGGAGTGTACAACTGGGCGATCGAGTATAGCATTCGCAAGGGACTAGTGCGCAATTGGGCGAATCCGCGCTTCAAGAACATTTATGTTGCAAAATGTCGGTCTATCGCGGCAAACCTACAGATGACCAGCTACATTGGCAATGTTCGCCTCATAAATCGACTACACGAGCGCGAGTTCCTGCCGCGCGACCTGCCCTTCATGCGGCCTGAAAACGTGTTTCCAGAATTGTGGAAGAGCGTTCTTGATGTTAAACTGATGCGTGATCAATTCTTTGAAAAGCCCGAGGCCATGACGGATCAGTTTCGGTGTGGCCGCTGCAAGAAGCGTGAGTGTGTATATCAAGAACTGCAGCTACGCTCTTCGGATGAGCCCATGTCGTTGTTTATCACGTGTTTGAATTGCGGCAACAGATGGCGTATGGGATAAATATGATGGAATGGTCAAAGCTTAAGGACTTGGTGACATGATTGGTTGTCGAGTCTCGCGAGCCAACTGTGACGGGGGGAGAGAATGAATTCACGCTTGATATTGCATCGAAAGTCTACTTTGGTCCATGAAGCTTGTAAACAGTTGTCGCATGTGCCAAAAGACGCCCAGCACACGGATACGTTTGCGTTGCGTGCACAATTGTTGCATCTTGATGGTGTATGCGAGTATTGTCGTGTCAACAAAGCGACGACAGAGGATCATTTTTTTGCATTGGTTGTAAATTCGAGGCCTACGCAATTTTGTGACGATCTTTGGAACAGGGTTCCCGCATGCAGCACGTGCAATTCTTCCAAAGGGAACTTGTCGTGGTACAATTGGCTCACTTCATCGCGGCGTGGAAATCCCTTCAAAGGCATGCCCATCGAGCAGTTGCACAAGGCACAAACGAGACTCGCTGCATATGAGGATGCGTGCTTGAAGCATTGCGTGAAAAAATCTATTGATGATGACTGGTGGGATGACGTTCAGGGTCGCATTACGCGGTTTTTGCAAGACTTGCAGCTTGATGTTGACACACATAGCATGTATAAAAAGCGTGGTTCCTGTTCCTTGAAGAGTAAACATACGGAGGAATGGACGTCGTCACACGCCTATCAGAGCAAATCGAACGACTCTGGAAAGACATCGGAGATCATTGGGGCGAAAACGGTGTGGTCGCGGCTGCACCAGTGCTGGAATGTCATGTCTGTGGTGGTCGTGATTTGGATAATGACCAGTTTATTGATGTCAACATTGACACTGCACGTTTCATCGAAGCATTAAGTAAAGTCACATGTGCGCGCCAGCGTCGATCGTCGGCATCTTCACCGTCCATTAAAAAGCTGTGCGAGTACTCGTATATGGACTTACAATACACACAGGACATTGAACAGGACAAGGCAAATGTGGTCAAGGTGACATCCTTGTCGTCAACTGTAGTCGAGCATCCACCTTTGCTAATGTACGCGGTTCGAAAAGAAAAGATGCCGTTTTCCATGTTCCCGTCTGTGACTACCCTACATGACAAGCGACGAGTGACGCGTGCGTCATTTCATTTGCAGTCATCCCCGCACCGTGTGACGCTTCATTTTGAAGACTATGAGAATAGCATGGGATATCGTGTCTGCCGCATTTACTTTACAATTTCAATGAACGCGAGAGCGATCGAAGCTGCGGTATATGAAGACATTGCACGCACAATTATTACAACAATCACCATTGCGGGGTTGGACATATGAAAACAATCTCTGTAAACAGTTCAGAGTCAAAACAAAATCCATACATTTCCACACACTTACACACGCAAAGACACGTACAAAGACACACGCAAAGACACGACTTTGTTTCCTCAATCGTCAATCACGATGGCTACATCATATACAACACCGGAACGCATGATTTTGCAAGAACGAAACAGCCAACTGAACAGCGGTGGGCATGCATCCGGAGACCAAAAACTGATGACAGTGGCAGGGTACCTAAGCGGGAGGACTGACGTGGCTTCCCATGGCCCAGGACATCTGATCGAGGTTCCTCCATCAAATGAGATCAATGTGGCGCAATTGCGGCAAATATTACAGCAACGCGAAGTTCGCCAACGTGAGACGTTTAGATTGTTGTTGGAGCGCTGCTACAAGAACATTCGTGCGTGTGCTGCTGCGCGCAAGTATGCGTGTGCGTTTGATGTGCCATTGTTTGTGGCTGGACGTCCATTGTACGATGTGATGAGATGTATAGAGTACATTATTAGGAACCTAACGACGAATGGCTATGCTGTCCAGTATTCATATCCGAGGCTTGTATTGATATCGTGGGTGGTGTTACAGGAAAAGCAACAGGCAGCTGTTTTATCGAGCATCGCAAGATTGCAAGAACTGTCTGTGTCACACGCGACAGCCGTGCAAAAGCGACAACAAGTGCAGGAGGGCGTTGAAGCTGCTGAAGATGTGCAACGTTTTGCCATCCTTCAAGGTACTCACAGCCCTAACACATCATCATCGGATCCTATCGCGACCGTGTCACCATCATCATCGAGCAGTCACACAAGATCGACACCAACACCAACACCACATGTACGGAAGCCAGTGTTCAAAGACATTGCAGAATTCAAGCCAAGTGGCAAGTTTGTGCTGCACATTTAGAGGATGCTTCGTCTACGATATCGATGAGTTTGAATCGTTGCCGCGAGTTATGAACATGTGGCAAAATGTACATCGATAGGTCCGGTATCCATTCTGGGATCCATGGCACATTCTGAACGTCCAGAGATGCCAGGGTCTTGTACTCGGTGGCAAAGTCCAGTAGCATGTCTAGGTGTCCGCAGTCTGACGATTGTGCTGCAATTTTGCAGGCGTGTTTGATGATCATGGTCATGACATCTGAAATTTGGTATCGCGAATACAAACCAAGTTTAATCACGTGCAACACAAGTTTGCAACGTCCGATCAACTTGGTTTTGATTTTTACTTGTTGACAATACGTGTTATAGTCATCTTCGTCAGAGACTTTTGCATCCCCGCCTTTGGCTTCAATGGACGTCACGTTCGCAAGGGATTCGTCAAACTCGAAGAACGCGTCACAAAACGCAGCAATGGAACTGCGCACAACGTTGCTGTCGTCATGCAAATCATTCTTGACGAAAAACGAATCAATGTCGTACAGCATACGTGCAAAGAGCTGAACATAGCATGCTTGCCTAACGCATTGATCCAATATTGCATCAACGAGATCTTGAACGGACACATCTCCAGCTGGAACCATGCAGTCAAAAACCAGACCAAATATTTTGTCGTAGTTTTTATCGGACACCTTGTTCAATGTCGATTGCACCTTGCGTAGACCGGGCGATTTGTCGGAGATGACCTTGTTGACGCGTATCCATGACGAAGATGGTATTGATCCCCCCACGGTTAACGATGCTATGTTGCGATGTTGATGTGCTTGGTTGTGATGATTGTGATTATGGTGACCGTGGCTGTGATGACCGTGATGATGATTGCCATGATGGTGATGTGTCGACTTGCTTCCTACGGTTGAAAAACAAGCCGGATGACCCTTTGTGTGATAGGACGAGGGCAGCTTAGCGCCGCCATGCGTTGGTGGATCGTCTGCAATGGAGCTACAGGGAAACCGTGAGATGATGTTATCAATTTTTGTTGCCGCGTCTGACAACTGTCCCGCACTCTCCATGGCCGCTCGAATCCATAGGAATGTACTGTAATCATACTTGAGAGCCATGTTTTGATGATGATGTTGAGACTCTTGAGACTCCAGCAAAAGTCAAACAGTGAGCGCTGACTTTATATCGGGAAATATTATGACGTATCGAGACACACCACGATTTGTGTTCCGGTATGAGTGCCGACCACAATTTCGAAACACTGTCGAGTCTCGCAAGCCACCAATGTTATCGAGTCCATGCATTGCAAAGACTTGAAAACATTGGGCGTCATAAGGAAGAGTCGATATCGTTGGCCTTTGCAAAGGTTATGGAACTCGCTTGAAGATCGCACGTGAACCACGGGATACTCTAGGGCTTGCAAGTCTTGAAGAGCTTCCGTGTAGTGGTCGGTCGTATATCCAATATCCGACTCGCGCAACACAAGTATTGCTTGGTACACATTGATGTTACTGTATACATCCTCCAACGTATTGATCACACCTTCGTGAAGCATCATGTCATTTACATAATATGATGCAAGTGTCCTTATACTTGTGAGTCAAGTATTCGATGAGTCAAGTATTCGATGAGTCAAGTATTCGATGAGTCAAGTATTCGATGAGTCAAGTATTCGACAACTTAAGGACATGGCCACACACCTAGGTAAGAGATTGCATGCAGAATGTTGATGAATCAGAGCATGATGAATCCTCCTCGTACAGACCGTGTGAAGAAGACATACAGGAAAAAAACAGTAAAACAGTGTAACATCGCGATTGATCTTCCCACGAGTGCATCTGCTGCGTCGCTAACTCCACCACCTGTCGTCCATGAGACGGCGCCAAAGGCCAAGAAGAGGAAACTGCAACAGGCGTTATTACCATTAGAGTATGTGGACAACAACGTCAAGGCCATGGACATAGACATAGGCAGTGCATACAGTAGCGAGGGGCGAAAAGAGAATGAGGTGCATTTGCATGTCGAGTTGAAAAGGAGCGAGGCCTATTACCAACGCATGCTTGAAGTCATCCTCGGTGGTGGGCACAAAATGCTTGACAGTGGGACGACGGATATTACCACGGCATCATTTCATGCGGAAATAAAAAAATGGTCGGCTTGGAAGCACGCAGTGGGGCAACTATTGTGTTACAATGCTGACGACCCCAAAGACTCGAAACGCATGTACCTTTTTGGATTGCGATGTAACGAAGCGTCGGTTATAAAATGCACGCATGCACTCGGTATCGAGTTGTACGCTGTTGATGATGTGGTCGGTGGGATATCAGTCACGCGGTTGCCCGACGAGACAACACAGATTTTCAAGTTGAAGCTAATGTGATCTGTTCAATGCCTAATGTTCATGCCGATTTGCACAAATTGCTCCATCATAATGATGAGAAGCATGCCCGAAATAACATAGATCCCAAGTTCGATGTATGATGACGATGGATGGGGCGACTGTGTTTGCAAGAAGGGTTCATAGGTACGTGTCGATGGTGTGGTATTCGTTTGTATTGTTGATGACGTTGCTGGTGCTGGTGCTGGGGGGGCGACTCTTGTATCGATAGGTACGACATCTTCTTCATCTTCGGAGGAATGCTCGTCTTGTTCACGTGTTTCTTTATCATATCGCGTATCAACGGTCAGGTCATCACCAGGACTGTACATATCCATGATTTTATCGACTTGTTGGTGACTGTATCCATCGTTGTACAAGTCACACCATGGGTCTTGGTCATTGTTCTCAAAAAATTGTGGAGTCTGTAGGGGTTGAGGCTTGCACGATGTAGGCTGTTTTTGAGTACGCTGTTTTCTTGCTCGTTGATGCTTTTGTGGGGGCAACATGTCAGCCCCCCATGCTTCGCTGATTGTGGCAAAGTTATGAAACTGCATACTTAATTGGTGGGGTTAGTAACACTTGCATTATTGTTATGGACGACATTTTTTCAACGATACATCGATAATGTAGGTTGTTGAACCGCACTTGAGGGTGGAGGTTGGAAGTATGGTGTCGTGTCCTTGATAAGAGCTGATTCTTCAGAGGTTGTTGAGCCGAGAAGGCTTCCAAAACTGGAAGTCGGGGTTGTGTTTGTTCTCGTGTCGATAGGTCCTGTTGGGAGCGGTGTGTCAAGAATAGATCGCGCCTCGTCGATTCGCGCCATTAACTTTGTCCGTCCATCGTCCAAAACGACGTTTTCAGAATTCGCCAATGCAGTAGTCCTCGTAGGCTCGGTGGGCGTGGAGTAATACAGATGGCGGTTGCGGTCGCCGCGCCCTCCAAAGGTTGAAACTCCGATGATGAAGATTGCGGCGATGTTAGTCACGATGATTGGGATGACAACGTCCATATTATCGTTTTTTTTACACTCTACAGATATCCACTCTATAGGTATCAAACACATTTGTTTTCAGCATAAGCATCGCTGCTGTATAGACCGCCTCTGTAGTCTGCAACGGCATTGGGTGCAGTGATTGTCAATATCAGTGTAATGATCAAGAACACGAGCACTGCAAATGTCGTGATTCGTTCCCACGTCGAATCAAGAGTGTCACAACAGCTGATGAGGGATGTCAACTCGGGAATTAATTCGCCCATCTTGACTCGGCGTTTTGCATTGATCAGTTGCGCTATGTTTCTGAATTTGCCATGTGGATCCAGAACGCCCAGCATGTAAATGACGATGAACACGACAACGGCAATGCCCACCAAGTTTAACATCACATCGATTGTTGGGAAAGGTACTTTGCGCATGCCATCAGAAATGGCATTGCAGCTGTCAAAAGCCGTGATGACGCGTTTTGCATACAATAGAACCGCGGCATAATCTTGCACATTGTCCACCATGAAGACCTGGACGTCAAACGTTCGCGTTTCAGGGCGAGTTGCTTTGACGAACGTGGTAGAGCTACGGAGCGGTAGTTCGATGGACCCTCCTTTTGTGAGCGTGGCGGGTCCATTATTGCTGCGAAAAGTGTGTGCCAATCCCGATTGCACGTCTACGACACGGATAGCGCGCACATTGAGGACCTTTGCCCCCACAATGGAATCCGCCGTGACGATGATAGATCTAATGTCTTGATTGTCGTCTGTCGAAGATGTCGAAAGGTTCTCCTTGACAATGTTTGATTGAAGGTCAATAATTTTCGACCCACCCGATGTGCTCAGTTCTATACGGCCACTGCGTGATGTGGCGATTGTAATTTTAGCTTTGAACATGCCGCCTCCACCCGTCATAGCGTTGAGCAGAGCGTTCGAAGCACTTACAAGGGTCTGACCGTTTGTGTCCGAGATATTGCGGTTGAACGCACGACGTGTGATCGTTTTCTTGTAAGATGACATGATGACAACTAGTGCAAGCGCGATGCAGCAACAGACTAGGACCATCGAACGTAGCGTTGTCTCCAACGAACATTGTTTATCCATATAGCAACTTGTAAATGCAAAACCCACGATAATGATACTCACAAAGGTGATCATGACACCATATACGACAATGGTACGGACCACAGCGAGATCAGCGTCAGATTGTTTTGGAGGAAATTGTCGATTATGGATGTATGCGGCAGATGCCATATCAGACACAATTTGCGTCAGCAAGGTGCGTTGATGGCTGGTCAATCCTTCAATGCGATCTTTCAAGCGTTGCGCAGTGACGTATTGTGTATCGTTTGCCTTGATTGCCTTGCGCGAACTGGCAATGAGGTTTTCTAACGCATCCAGAGTGTCAATAATGTAGGGCGCCAAGGACGTAAATGAAGATTGGTAATGGTCTTTCAACTGGTTCAGGATGATCGCCCGATACTGCTTCAAAGGTACCTGATACTGGTGTCTTTCCATCGAAGTGGCAATCTTCTCGCGCAACACAGGTTCGAGTTCCGAGTAAGTTTGGACTATACGTGAAGGATTGATGTCAACAATCTGCGACGATGTTGTCTTGCGACAATACATCTCTTCTCCGCGTGCGTCTTTTCCAAACAGTGTTTTGTAGTCGTCTGCTCTATTTGCCTTGTACGCAGTCACATCTTGTGATACCAGTTCACTGACTGACGAGAACTTGTTTTGAAGAGCTACGACGTCCGTATCGTTAGCATCTGCTGCGGCATCGAAAGTGAGGCTACCCGCATATACCATGGGCGTTAGCGCGTTCGCTGCAACTTGCGAAATACCCTTGCTGCAAACGAATGTTGGTTTATCGTCGCTTGCATTGGCATGCACCAGCACAGTTGTGGGATTGTCTGTTGATACATCGTGTTTTACGGTAAAAACGGACGACGCGACGTTCGGTAATGCTGGTGTCGAGCTGATCGTGCATTTCCCGTATTGAAACTTTGCCCATCTGCATTCGTCACCTTTATCGTAACAAGCCTTCCAACATGAAGCCTTGTCATCTGCCGTGCCCACTTCCGTTTCCGGAGAGCCATTTGTCACTTCAACGTCGGGCACTTCGACGTGCTTGAGTTTTAGCACCTCGATAACGTCGTCTTTGATGATGCGCAACAGTTTTGCATCGCTCAAGTCCCGTTTGCTTGCATTGTCTTGGCGTAACACGATGATGCTTTTCAGGACCGTTGCGCCAACAGCCACTTGTTTCCACAAGGAGTACTGATCCATATTGGTCGTCTTGTTTCCATCCTTGACGTCTTGGAGCGCGCGGAATAGAGAGCGCAGAGTCTGTCCACATTGAGTGTTTACGCCTTTTGCAAAGTGGCCACGCAACACGTCTGCCAACGTTTGGTTGGGAGTTGTGGGCTCGCACAGCGAGACGACCGTGCAAGTCAAGTTGTCAGCGCTCGGTAGCTTGGGATCATAACCACAAAAGTCGTAGCTTTCATAATTGTCAAAGTCGTTTTGGATTTTCGTGGCAATTTCCTTGGCAAACTTCTTGATTCCATCATCCCCTCCTTGAAGACGTGCGTTGACATACTGAATAAATATGTTATCAGCAATGTTGATGCGGAAACGATTGATGTCTCCAACGGGAACATCATTGATGAGTTTTATGCGCATTCGCGCGGCTGTGAGAATAACATGGAGAAAGCCGATGATGAAAAGCGATACGATAATGACGTAAAGTGCGTTGACAATCTGATACGTCCACGGACCGGGTTCGTTTGCATAAACATAAGTCATCAAGAGGCCAGCGGGAATGACGATGCATAAGAGCAGTGTTACCAAACCTCTAAACTGCCTTGCACTCCGGCGTTGACGCTTGATGTAGTCATCTGATTCACGAACAATCATTCCGAATTTTGCAATAGGTGGCGAGATGCTCTCCATCAACAACGCGATACGCTCATACGTTAGGTTGCCGTGAACGGACAACGTGGACAACTGCATGAGGTTCACATCAGAAAACTGATTGACGAGCAAGTCTTGCACATCTCTCAATGCCACCAGGGCGCGCGAGTGTATCGACATCTCTCTCGCTTATTGTTATGAAACGCAGGTTTTTTTCTGTTGTTTGTGCGTCTTGTACCAAAAAAGCGCGCACCAATTATCTTCGTTCTTTCAAGTAGAGAGGTAAACACACACCGGCGCACAACATCTCACAACAAATGACGGTGAATGGAAGTCTACCATGTGACGTGATTGTTGGTAAATCAGTCGATGGCAATCTCGCGACGATCAGTCGTGTGATGATGCGCAATATTTACATGCTTGCGCTTGCCGTTGTGATAGTATTTGTGGGGGGTATTCTCGTGTTTCAGTGGGTCGGCAGCATACGCGCATCAATCCGCACACACCAACGACTCGTCAAGCCTATTGAATCTCCAATTACAATAAGTGCTGCAAAAGATGCAGGCAGCGAGTTACTCGATAGCGATATTTCAAACCTGTTGAGCGGGTACGCGAACAACGATGATTATCGCCCCGTTCCGACAACCGAGTCTCAATTGCTCAATGACTTGCCTTCAGAACGTGATGCTGTCAAGAAACGTATCAATGAGCTCAAGACTGTTTACTCTGACTACAACAAGGAAATCACGTCGTACAGTCGTGATGTGCTCAAAAAAGAGCCCGGGAATGACCTGGTGGACGAGCGTATAATGTCCATCCAGGGCGATGTGTGAATGATCAAATGTTCAAATGTGACTCGATGCGTGACAACCGCTCACTTACTGCACGCATACCTTCCACAACGACGCCTATGAGGTTTCCATATGCGATACTATGGTATCCCGCTGCGTCAGTGTAGACGGCTTCCGGTACAGTTCTCAATACGTCTTGTGCAATCAATCCAATATGCCGTCGTTTATTGGACATGTGCTCGTTGGATCCGGCTATTTCATACGTGCATCCCCTAAGTTGCAACACCTTGTCCAACGCTTCCGTCGCGTCCAAATAATGCACATCGAGTTTTCGCCTTGCATCGGATTGCGTTATCAACACGCCCGTCGAGTACACGTCACCTGCCACGTAGAGTTTATAGGGAACAGTTTGTTGAGAGGCGTCAACACCGATGGCAATATTGCCATTGGCATCCAGCAAGGTGTGTGCGGTTGATGGATTGTCTGCTTGTGATGGGTAAAACCTCAACGAAGAATTGAAAGATGAGACCTTGATAGCATACTCGTTTGCAAAGTTAATCTGATCGGATATGTAGAGCGTATCGTTGCTACTCCCGCTAATGATTCCTCCTCCTCCTCCTCCGCCCCCTATGTTTGACGATCCACCGGTATTCGATGATCCACCCGAACCTCCTGGTGGTGGGACGTTCATCGCCACGTCATCGAGTACCACGGAGGCGCCATCGCTGCCAATGCCGATTCTGCTAATGGCCAACAACTGGATTGTTTGAGTTGTCGTTGAGCAATTGATGTATCCATTGACGGTCAAGTTGGAGCGCAATGTAACGTCGCGTCGCATTTCAGTGGCATCTGGTGAAATGTACACATTCGATGAAAAATTGACGTCCGCTGTGAACAATGCGTTGTTGCATGCAAGGAAACGGTTGAACGTCGCTGTCGTGCGGTATGGTCTGTCAACATACGTCTTGATTGCACGGTCTGTGATAAGAGTGTTGTCGGTGGCTTCATCGGACACGGACCAATCATTGCTCGAGAAGTTGCATATAGTGAAACCATTCCAACGAATGAGCTTTCCCAGCGTGAGATTGCAGCGCACGTGAAGATTCACGATTGTATTCAGCGGTGCACTCGCATTGTAAAGATCAGACGCGTTGGCTACACGGTAATCTTTGTTGCCCCATCTGTTGATAAAGTCTACATAGGCTTCATTTTGCGTGAGGAGTCTCGTGTTCGGATACAACATCTGGTGGAATTCTTTGTTAAAGTCCCTGTTGAGCAAGAGGTACTCTTGGCCAGATGGGTCCGATTGAAATTGACGTGCAATCGTAATTCTCGTCAATCGCTCATAATCGTACAGCTTGATGCCGTAAAAGGTAAAGTTGTTTGACGTACTTCCAAGCACGGGATCAATGTCTCTTCCAACAGGGTTACTCAATGTGAATCTATACGCAAACGGATCAATCGCTACGACTGTTCCATATATGTTGTCAGTTCCTTTGGGACGAAAGATGCGAACATCATCTCCAGGTTGTAACGTGTTGTTATTGAGGCGGAACGTTCCGAGTTCGTCGATGTCATTGAACTCAAAGGTGTTACGGGCCACAAGCGTGACGTCACGCATGATTGTTCCAAGGTACATGCTGTTGTTCTCCATGGTCTCATCGTCTACACCTTCGTTTGACATGGCAAAATAGATGGTTCGGTTCAGGGCGCTGATGTTCATGACATCGCGATTATCTGCAATGTACACTTGTTCATCAAAGGTTGGTGGCAGCGATGGGAGCGCGCTGGGCAAGTCTGAAAAGTCATTGTAGCGATCGCGGACGTCTTCTACACTGATGACATTGGAATAGGCCTGAAGTTCCGGGTTAAGATACAGCATGGCAGCTGCATTTCTGTAGTTGTTCGACATGGGTTATCGCAAATTGCAATACGTAAGCGCGCCCGTACAGTAAGCGCCCAGGAATGGGTTCTGATACTCTTCGTTCAGAGAAAATCACGGGCGCCGCCGCACTGCATTTTCTCTCTTTGCAAAAACAATAGACAACTATAGAGACATGGACACAGAACAATCATTATCTGCAGTGGTGTCGATTTTGATGTTTCTATTGGGATGGATAAGAGCTTTTATGGTTTGTCAAAACATCACGATCGATGATATTGTAGATGCAAGTTATTGGCAACTGTTGTGGATATCCCTGCGCATGTTGGCACCCTACCTGGAGGTGTGGGCCGTGGTGGTGGCTAGCATCCTGATTCTCATAATCGTAGACGTAAACTTGGTTATGGTTGCGGGCTTGTTGCCCAATGGAACACTGACAATGGGAGATGGATATGCGACGTTGGTGTTCATGGGCGCGTTTTGGAATTGGCAAGTTGTTCTCGCATTTGGCGTAACAATGACTGTGATTGTGTGCAGCAGCATGGCGTACATGTATTACATCAAGGTGCAGCGCAACGTCCGACGTCTCGAGTCCCGTCTTCGTCATGGCCTATTGCTCATTCACATTTTTGGCATTTGTTTGGGTTTGTGTTTGCTCATAATTCAGGGATTCTTTGTGCGAGGATGATGTATGTTGTTCTTGTGCAAAGCGATGTCTACAACAACATGTGCAATATGGCATGGCCGCAGAGGGTATGCAGACGCGCAAACAAAACTTGACCGCACACATCATTTTTTGTGAAGGGCGCGACTGATTCTCGTACAATGCCAACATGGATTTCTCGGTGCGGTTCATGTATGCCCAACAATCAGCAATGCAAGCACTTTGCGAAAAAATGTCGTCTATCGGAATGAATACAACGCGACGAATCGGGGATCCCATGTGAGACACGTAAGCCCCTTGTTCATGGTATGGACAACAATCCATGATAGTGGTGGTCCTGGCGCAGGCGCGCGCTTGAACCCGAGTGCGTGATTGAAATGAGTGTTGATGATGATTAAGTTCATGAAAAGAGGAGCGAATTAAATCTTTGATCATGATTTTCCACCCCGTTTGGAGTTTCCGCCGCCACGACTGCCGCGACCCCCGCTGGCGCGCTTTACGGAAATCTCCACAACAGGATTTCCATCATGTCCCTCCTTTATCTGAATGTCCTTGATGTCTTGATGTGACCTTGAGGAATCCAATACATTCAAGAAATCAGCATTGTTATCCACGGGAGATGGTGATGATGGCGGAGGCCGGACGAGCGCAACGTTCGCTGCAATGTCTTGGACTTCTTTGCGCATAGACTCTACGGCATCTTGCACGGTGCGGTTGATCTGTCTATCGTAGCGCGCGGTCAACAGAGCTTCCAAAAGATCTCGTTGTCGCTTCGCATGCGTTTCACACTCTTTGCGCACAATCGCCTCTAGCTCGGTGTTTGTGTATGTGGTAGGAGAGGCTGTGTCGCAAGCGGGCGATTGTAGTTGTTGTGTTTCTTGTGAGGGCTGTTGTGCAACTTTAAGTGTTGCGATTTCACGCTTTATGACATCAATATCATGCACAATCCCATCGATGCGGCGCTGGATGGCGTCGTCGCCGCCCTTGAGTGAATGTGCCGGTTGTGGTACTACAGATGATGATGATGTTTTAACGGCCACAATTTCATCGCGCAAAGTGTTCATGCTGGATTGAAGCTTGCTCACGGTCACACAAAGGCGAGTGAGAACGGCCTGTGAAGAGTTGATGGTTTGATACATCGTGTTTACTATTGATATTCAGAGTCGCGGCTTTGTCTCGACATGGATTCCAAACATAAATTTGTAGATTGTCTCTGAACGCGCTCTGGACGCATTTTAATGCCTAGTATATGATTATTACAAGGCTTTCTAAACAACCATACATCATAAAATGTGTGATGCCATCAATGCTAGCAAATTAGCATGGGGTCTTTCTGCGTTGTGCGTCAACTTTGGATCTCGGTTCATCCTTAGCGATATGACACCTACGCAAGAACGAGTTTTGGCAAGCGCGTTGTTCAAACGCGTTGTACTATTTTGCATTGTGTTCATGTCCACTCGTGACGTCATGTTGTCTGCGGCGCTAACGGCATTCGCATGGATAGTATTGGATCATTTCTTGCACGACCATAGCAAGTTTTGTCTGGCTTCTCCTCGAGACTGTGCATCATCCAAGAAAGCAGCGGGTGGATCGCCGACCGTACAAATCCAGCCTATGATCACGCGACAAATGTATCATAATGCGATAGAAATCGTCCGCAAGTTTCATGATCAACATGACAGGACTGCTGCAAGTTGAAGACGTGTGTTTTTTTGTCCGTGTACACCATTAGTGTTACGCATCTGCACACACAAGCATATGGTACGTCGAGCAGGAACCAAGGCGGCGGCTGGTAGTATGTCAGCGCTTGCCGCGCTCGCTCTATTGATCGTGTGTGGTGGACTTATGTACTTGGCGCTTGCATACATGCCCTTGGAGTTTTCCAAAGGGACAGCATCTAAATACTATGACAGGTATGTGATCGGCACGTTGAGGAAACCCTTCAAACGTACGCTCACTATACTGCTAGGAATTGTGATGGGCATGAGCATCCTGATGTCGTTATCTCCTCTACCGGTTGTGCATTTTGTATACAGCTTTACAGACTGGAAATTGTGGACCAAGCTCATGCGCTTGCAGACAATACGAAGCCTCGCAGATGGATTCTACTTGTACGTCATGCAGAAACGGATACTGAGTTTACTGTACACTGTTTTTTCATTGATCGTGCTCGTCATGATTTTGCCATTCACGCTTGCCATGCAAATCATAGGGAATCTTGACTACATGCGTGTGTTGGCCTTCATGGTGGTTGGTCCAGTGTTAATCATGCATGCCGTGCGAAAGGGAGTCGAGATGTTTGTTCCAGAAGAAGACGAGTATGGTGATGTGAGGAAGAGCTTCGTATACACATTCGCCAGGGCCCCAAACAACACATCGCTCCTTGTAAATGCCATCACGGCATACGCCATCCTTATCATTGTCGCAATGACGACTTACAATAACAACCCATCCCTGTACGACTTTTGTTTTCACAAGTTTCCACCGTCTGCAGTTGCATCAATGCTCGTGGCGAGTGGGGTATTTGTGCATGTGGCAATGGTCATATACACTGAGAGCGAGCGCGCGGGACGTCGTGCATTTGCTGCAAAATCGCGAATCCGTGATATCGCAAAAAAACACCGGGAAATGACGTTGGTGAGTTTATGTGCGGTTGTAATCGGAGCAATGTTCATGCGACAGTGGAACGCAGGATATGTAGAGCGTGAGGCGCTATTGCATGCGCGATTCTACGCACTCGAGTGATGAGACATCTAAACTCACTTGTACATTTTGTCACGAATCATGGCGTCGAGTTCCTTGGGATCGCAACGTTGATTTGTTGTGGATACACATCGCATCGCTGTGTTCTCAGAATCAATCTCAGGCATGGCTCGGCACATGATCGGCGAAACTTGAACACGTTTTTTACCCATCGAATGCTTTCCTAGGTAATTCACCATGAAATCCACGTAGTGGCTCGTGTGTGCGTCGCCCGTATACACAATAACACACGAGCCATCTTTTGATTCAAACATGTACCGCAACATTCTGCACACCATGTACGCATCCATGATTATCATGCAGCAGACCAGCATGATTCCAGGATACGCGAGCTGACTGATGTATGCCATGAGTCCTGTCCATATCAAGGAACGGGCCATGTCCAATTCGTGTCGGGTGCTCGTGACCTTGTCGAGCGCAAGTCCTTGCACCTGTCGAGCGTGAAAGTCGTAGTTTAATACGTCGATCATGAAGCTGCGCACGTACTCAATCCGTGCGCGGATGTATTGTTCTGCCACCGGACGCAAGTCATCCGGCAGATTCAGGTATTGTTTTGCAACCTTGTGCACGCGATACGATTTCCCAGCAATGTTGACATTGCTCAGGCTCTTATCGAGTACCTGCGTCTTATCGCCCATAAGCTGTCGCAGGTCATTTGCGAAATTCTTTGACATTGTAAATGTTTCGAGTATGCGACAAAACTTGTCGGCGCTGTTCACACGGGCGTGAAAATCCATCATCCAATCGACGACCTTTTCTCCATTATGTGATGATGACATTGGGGGAGTTATGAGATTCGCGTGGTGTTCAAACCTCGTGTCTGCGTAATGAAAACGTTGTTTGGCGGATCCATGATCTTGCAGGGTTTGCTTTTTGTCGTGAGAGTAGATCTTGTCCTTGAAAGTCGAGTACAGTTTACTGAGCATGCCGATCACTTTGGGAGGTTTGCCGACAAATTTGGACAAGGTATTCCTAAACTTTACCGCAGCCGATGAATTACTAGCAAAGTATGTGTCGATATAATCCAATCCGTGTCTGTCCTTGGCAACGTATGGCAGCTCCAGAAAAACATCGAGGTTGACGTTTTTGCTGGCACAATGCTCTTCGGCTTTGTTGATGAATTTGACGATATCATAACATCCACCATTGGCAGTGCATCGAGGACAAGCGTTATTGTATGAAAAATGGACATCGCCAAAAAGATAGACGGACGTTGACTTGATATTTTTTTCTCCATCATCAAAGTCCACTTTGAACGCATGTGCGCTAGCGGGACCGCTCAACTGCTTGACGTGCTTCAACAGGTCCATTGTGGCGGGTATGTGTGTGTATGTGATGCCGATAGAAGTATACCATGAACCGCAGAAATTTGTTATATTGGCAAGTTGATCATCGCTTGAATATTTTTTTCAGCACGTCTTTGAATCGTAATGTCTGAGGCGGGAGCTCGCTTGGGAAACCAACCTGCCACGATATGACCAGGTCGCCCCTCACTGGAGAGTCGCCCCTCACTGGAGAGTCGGAATGTTGTGATGCAGGCAGTCCTGCGAATCGCACACGATAGGGTGAGTTTGGATCTACATAGGTGTCGCATTGTACCTTGATAGAACCGTCATCATCCATATGATTTCCGTACACGTACAGTCGTCGTTCGAATCCGCATAGCAAATCCCGAAAGTCTATAGGGACGCGCCAGTGGACGTCTCCGTTCAATGTGTCGATGCGCGTGCAGTCAGTGGGCAAACTCCACGAAAAAACTATGAGTAAGTCGGCATATCTTTTCGACATAGCATGATAGTTACCGCGCCCATGAAGACGCGATTCGTGGCCATTCTGCAGATTCGGAGGGAATTGGATGTTCAAGGTACGGACTGCGGCTTCGACACATGAACCTTTGCAACGCGGACACGTGCGCTGGACCGCGTGACCTCGCCCATCACACCCCGGGCACGGCATTTGCGCGATGAAGCCCGGTACAAGACATGCACCAATGACACCCTTTCCTGCACATGTTGGACAAGTAACAATGTCGTGTGATGGATCGCGAGCGCCAGTCCCAGCACACTGTGAACATTTGTCCAACGCATTGAATTCACAGTGCTTCACACCTCCATACCGTATGTCATGAAGAGACAATGGTATGGTTGCCCGCAAATCTGCCTGTTGTGTGGCGTGATCAACACGATGGCCGGTACTTTGATTGAACAAGTGGTTGAAAAGATCGTCAAAGTTTACGATGTTGTTGTCGGGGACCACGTCAGATGGAGTCGTCTTGGACGTCAATGAGTTGTACGCAGTCGTAATTCGTTGAAAATTTTCATGTGCATCGGGATCGTTTGGATTCTTGTCTGGATGGTATTTGAGGGCAAGACGTTTGTATGCTTTTCGAATATCCTCATCGCTAGCGGACGCCGCGTCGAGTTCCAATACATGATATGGATCGTCGCCGTTCATGTGGAGGAGGTTTTTTTGTGTTGCCTACTGTGTTTTAATAGAGACATGTCAGAAATGATATCGGGTGTGTTGTACACGCACGCGTTTCTCATTTCTACACATAAAGGATAATTACTAGGTTCAGAGTCTCAGAGTCTCAGAGTCTCATAGTCACAGAATTTCAGAGTCACACGACACATTCTTTCTTTTTTACCCAGTATACTAGCACCGCACCTCATGATGTTCCCGTGTTCCAAGCGTCTCAGCATGTATCCGATCGAGTATGACGACGTATGGGCGTTGTACAAGCAACAACTGGCATCGTTTTGGACGGCCGAGGAGATTGATTTCGGGAAGGATCGCGAGCAATGGAACACGCTATTGACGGATGGAGAGCGCTCGTTCATCAAGAGCATTCTTGCTTTTTTCGCGGGTTCCGACTCGGTGGTCTCTCTAAACCTCATGAACAACTTTTGCAAAGAGGTAGACATGATGGAGGCGCAAGTGTGTTACACGTTCCAGGCGGCCATGGAGAGCATTCACAGCGAAGTCTACTCCATCATGATTGATACTTACATCCAAGATGCCGATGAAAAGACCAACATGTTTGCCAACCTCGGCGGCATGGAATGCGTTCAAGACAAGGTGGCTTGGGCGGAGAAGTGGTCGCTCGGCAATCACACTCCCGAGTCGTTTCCAAAGCGCTTGATTGCTTTTTGCATCGTAGAGGGTCTGTTTTTCTCCGGTGCGTTTTGCGCAATCTATTGGATCAAGCAGCGCAACCTTCTACCGGGCCTTACGAAATCCAACGAGTTTATCGCGCGCGACGAAGGCATGCACACGTTGTTTGCGTGTGTGTTGTACAAGAAGCTAGAGGCACACAAGCATCTCCCTCAGAGCATCGTGCACGATATGTTTATCGATGCGCTAAAGATCGAGAAGCGCTTTATCACAGAGTCTGTACCATGTGGCCTCATTGGTATGAACAGTCGTCTGATGACGCAGTACATTGAGTATGTGGCCGATGGACTGTTGATTGCGCTAGGATACGAGCGTCTGTTTAACGCGACCAACCCCTTTGCGTTCATGGACCTCATCGGTCTCAACGGTCGCAGTAACTTTTTCGAAGAGCGCGTGTCGCAGTACCAAAAGGCCGGCGTCCTCGACGCACGCAAGCTCGATTCCGAATCTGTTTTCACGGACGAGTTTTGATCATGTTGGTGAATATTGTCTTGATGGCACGTGCTGGAGTAAAGTATTGCAGATGGTGAGAGCTTTTATCACGGCTATCTGTTGCGATGATGCGTGTAACATTGTCTATGGACCAACTTGCAACGTCTTCGGGAGGTGCACAGAACATCTTGACGCACCTCTCAACGTCACTTGGGAGATTGTTCAACAACAAAGGTGTTGGCATCATGCCCGGGGATATTGTGTGAATGCGTGCATTGCATCGAGGGTTCTTTGAATTTTTTGACTCGTCGCGCAAGCTGCGTGACAGTTGCATAACCGCAGCTTTTGTGCTTCCGTATGGAGCAAAGCAGGGCGTTGCACTTCCATCAGAACCTGCGCCAACAACAAGGAATACATGGGCCGGCTTTGTTGAACCTTTTGCATCGTTTCTTGTTGCAGTCGCAAGGCAAGAATACTTGCAACATAACAACGTGCCTAAAAGGTTTGTGTTGACGATGTCGCTCAACGTCTCGTCGGACATATCGACCAAAGTTCCGTAGCCTCCAGAAACGGCAGCATTATGGATGACCGCATGCAGCCTTTCGCCGCTAGGAAAGAACTCAGACGCCCTTACGAACAGCGCTGCGACATCTGATGCGCAAGACACATCGCACTGTACTGCAAGTACGTTTGTTGAAGGTTGGATCGGATGATTTATCACGATTACATTGTTTATTTGTCGTCGCGTGGTGTATACCACTCGGTGACCACGTGTGACAAGTTCATGCACTAATGAACGCCCTAATCCTCTACTACCTCCGGTAACGATTATATTGAGTCTATTGTTCATTGCTAGCAATTCAATTACACTCGTGCTACATTTTATCAAAACATCCTTGACGCAACAGTAAAAGGCATTCGTACAGCGCGGGTCTCATTTGAGACAGGAAAAAGTCACGGAAAATTAAGCGCTGCACATGATACAACCTTCATCGCGTGTGCATACAGGTCCGGATACGTCTTCGACTTTCTTCTTCTCATCTGGCAGCGCACCGCTCACGCGTGCAGGGATTGTGCTTCCGATGAGTCCGTATTTGATGGCTTCGGTTGCCGGGCGCGAACGTAGATAGTAACATCCCGTCTTCAGGCCTTGTGACCAACCGTAAAGCAGGGCAGAAGAGAGCTTGAGAGCGTCAGGTTGTGCGAAGAAGAGGTTCATGCTTTGACTTTGATCTACATATGGAGCTCGACATACAGCATGGTCGATAACAGCGCGTTGGGGCACTTCCCACACCGTCTTGTAGACCTTGCGAATTTCATCTGGTACGCCGGGGAGCTGTTGCACCGAGCCATCGGACCTGAGGAGGGCCTCGCGCATGGCGTCCGACCAAACGCCAATGTCCATAAGATCCTTCATCAAGAACTTGTTGATCACCATGAATTCGCCAGCGATGGTCGTGCGCTTGAACACATTGGCATGAAAGGGCTCGAACGCTTCGCAGTTTCCTAGGAGTTGAGACGTGCTCGCGGTGGGCATCAACGCAGTGAGGAGCGAGTTACGAGCGCCGTGCAGACGCAGACGTTCCTTGAGCTCCGTCCAGTTCCATTTGGATTCACTACTGCGATGATGAACAGAGGGCCAATCCATGTCAAACTGAAGCACGCCCTTGGAGAACGGCGAGCCCGTGTATGCTGGATAAGGACCATCGATTTGAGCGAGTTCGATGGACGCTTCGAGTGCGCCGTGGTAAATCGTCTCCATCACTTCGGCCTCCAACTGTGCGGCGCTAGGATCATCGTATGCAAGCTTGAGTCTGCAAAAGAGATCTCCAACACCTTGGATCCCGATGCCAATAGGACGCGTGCTCATATTAGATTTCAGGGTTTCGGGAGTGGGGTACATGTTCCAATCGATAATCTTGTTCAGATTGCGCGTTAGCTGTTTGGCGATGTCATGAAGGCGGTCGTGATTGTAGCGCAGTTTGCCAGTGACGGCATCTTCTTCCAGGTACCGATTCACAGCGATGGAAGCTAGGTTGCACACTGCATACGTGTCCTTGTCAGAGTACTCGCATATCTCAGCGCATTGACCACTGAGAATGCCGTTGAACACACCACGATGCTCCAGCGGCTCGTTGAAGCAGTACGTGTCGTCCGTGCGTCCGGTGTCCATTATATCAACAATCTGCACATGACGCCGCCTGTCTCCGGGCGCCTCGGCAGGGATATTGTCCATGTGTAGACGCTTGGGTGCGAAGCCCATCGTGCGAAGCTTGACCAAATCAGCAGATGTCAGCAGCAGTCGCCAACACGCACGCCTTGGGTAAGCCTTTTCTCCACCGTGACCGTCGGGCATGATGTGGGCTTCAGACGCTTCATGTGACAATGATATCTTGGGATCGACGCCGAGCGTGTTGAGCATGAGACGCACTTCACGTAGGAATGGCAACTCTGACGATCCGACCTGCAGCGTGTTGTATCCTTGGTTGCGGGCGATTGTGCCATCGCCGTCACACAGCCCTTCGAACCACCTGAGCTTGATATCGTTTGTATACCCGAGTGGCACAAAGTACTTGGGTGCAATGTCAAACGGCAGGCACGTAGTAATCTTGTCATGAGCGTCGTCAGTATAAGGCTCCAGATCAAGGCGACGCTCCACGAACTCCAACAGCTTCTTCTTCTCGCCGTACAGACTGATGCGTGGTTTACGAACAGCCATAAGAGCCTGGCACTTGGCAGGGTTCATAGTAGCCAAGGCACGCTTCTCCTCGTCCACGGCGAGGTCCGAGCATCCGCACTCTTGCCATATGTGACGCTTGCATACGCGTGAATCTTCCGACGGCGCAAAGGCGCATTGGCGGGGCTCGTACATATCGGTGTCGAAGTCGCCTTCGTACGTGCCCTCGGCGCAGAACAGACCATGTGTGTAGGCGTACTTGAAGCCAGTCCGCGCGTTGGGGTCTACGACGACAGGAGCGTCAAGGCGTTGGATTTCCATACCGGGCTTCAAGTCGCACGCTCTGACGACGCGCAACGCGTATCCTTGTGCAACCTTGGTCTTGCCGCCGGCGGCTTCCCATCCGCCATCATCACTCGGCACGTCGGCGGGCACGCTGCGCGCCAGCACGTAGAACTTGTGGTACGGCGTACACTCCAGAATCTCGTTGTTGCTAAATGCAACTTTCAGCAAGGGCTGGTCGACACCCGTTTGGCGGATGATAGTCTTGGACCACGTGTTGCCGTTCCAGACCTCGACCTCTTGATCCTTGAGCTCTTTGATGAAGCGGTAGCCATTGGACGTCAGCACGCGCGTCTCCGGCGCTACGCAAAGATTGCTCGACCGAATGGTGCCGAGGTTCGCATGGTTTGTGCGTCGATTCACGTGATCTTTGAAGAGAATGTAAGGAGTACCCGTCTCGATGAGGTTCTTCAGAATGTGTTGCCACAGGGTACGCGCAGGCATCTTTTTGATATAGCGCTTTTCTTCAACGTACTTGGCGTACAAGTCTTCAAACTCCTTTCCATACACGTCACAAAGGCCGGGGCACTTGTCCGGCGACATGAGGAACCAGTCGCCGCCGTCCCGCACACGCCGCATGAACTCGTCGGGTACCCACAAGGCCATGAAGAGGTCGCGGGCCCGCTCTGTTTCCGCGCCCGTATTCTGTCGCAGCTCAAGAAACTCCCAAACGTCCGCGTGCCAAGGCTCCAAGTAGATAGCAATCGATCCCTTTCGCTTCCCAGACTGGTTGCAATACCGCGCAGTCTCGTTGTATACCTTGAGCATGGGTACAATGCCGTCTGAACGACCATTCGTCGACTCAATGAGCGATCCTTTGGCGCGAATGTTGCTCACATGGACGCCAATACCTCCGGCCCATTTTGAAATCATGGCGCAGTCAGAAATGGTCTTGAAGATACCGTTAATACTATCCTCGGTACCAAGCAAGTAGCAGCTCGACATTTGTTCAAAGCGCGTGCCAGCGTTGAAGAGCGTGGGACTGGCGTGCGTAAAGTAGCCCAATGACATGTTATCATAGCACTCACAAATGTTGCGCATAACTTGTGACGAGTCTTCGATTGATGAGCGACAGTTGATTGCCACGGCAACACGCATCCACATATCTTGTGCGGTTTCTATGACTTGTCCGTCAACATGCATCAAATATGCGCGTTGAAGCGTCTTTGTCGAAAAGTAGTTGTGATTGTAGTCGCGTTTGTAGTCTAGGGCAGTGTCCAGACTTGCAGAGTGTTTACGCACAAACTCGAGGAATCTATCGTTAAACGTCTTGGGTCGAGCTGCTTCGATGTGTTCAATCTTGCCGCTAAACGTATTACGCGACACTAGACGACGAATGTTTTTGTGCATGTTGGAAGCAAGAATCTTTCCAGCCAAGGTGTCGTACATGTAATGTACGGACTGTAGGTGGGCACACACACTGGCAGACAGTTCATCAAGTTCAGATGTCGTAATGCCGTCATAGATACCGTTGATGGTTTGGATGACAACTCTATCGATATCCAACACTTTGAGCTCTTCAGGAGTACATAGCGATTCGATTCGAATTTTAATCTCGTTGTATGAAATTTGGCACTCTTCGCCGTCACGATTACGAATCTTCATCTTTGAAAGCCACAGATAAAAAGACTTGATTGATCAAAGTGAACAGTAAGGTTGAATAGATGATATCCTTCCTTTCTATTATATGCATGGGTTGTCTTTAAGTGGATTTGCGCGCGCGCGCGAGAGAGAGACATCAACAATATACGCAACAAAACTCGAACACACTCAAAACACTCGAAAAACAAAGACCTCAACAAAGACCCCAACAAAGACCTCAACAAAGACCTCAACAAAGACCTCAACAAAGACCTCAACAAAGACCTCAACAAAGACCTCAACAAAGACCTCAACAAAGACATCAACGCAACAACAATGATCATAGATCGTCGTCGATCGTGTCGCGCAGGATCCTTTGCATTTGCCCGCAAACACGGTGGATACAAATCGAGTCGCGCTTTCGCAAGGGTTGCACCTTCTAGAATTTGCAAGGGGATGGGTTTGATTGCAACGAAATTCCTGCCTCGTGGGACACCCATAACAACGTACAGTGGACGTCGTGTGCCATCCACCGACACCGTAAGTGGACTCGACGCATTGTATTTGTACGAGATCAGCAACACAACATCGTACATCATTGGCAACCGTTTTCCCATGTGCGGAGATGGTATCGCTCAATTCGCCAATGATGCAATCCATGTGGAGCTCACTGGAGCCGTGAACAATGCGCGATTTGAAGAGCGAGAAGACGGGGATGTCTATCTGGTAGCAGATACCGACATTCAGCAAGGACAAGAGGTCCTGGTAGAGTATCACATATCCTATTGGTTGGGGATGGTTCGCCACGACCGTCCTTGTCAGCTTCCATGCAACATCTTGGATTGGTGTCGCGCTCATGTTGAGATAGAGGACGCGCTGCAATCGACGGATGACATCATATGCATCGAATCATATGTCGGTTTGGATATCGTGGATGTTGATTGGCTCGCTCACACGGGCGGGATCGACAATTGTCCTGCTAGTATGTGTGATGATGCTCAAGTCGAAACAATGATCATGGGAGTCGCAACGTACACGGTCAAGACAAGAACAAGCGTACGAAGATGTCACGTGTTGCTCATTCGTCAAGACTCTTTGCATAACAATACGATGCACACTCTCGTGGCGTGGAGATGGAATGCCAAAGAATCGTTCCAATACTTGCGTACTGTGTTGACCTAAACCCTAAACCTAAAGATAAAGTAAGCCAGTAATCACGCCTAAAATATAACATCTAAATGTACATGTAAGCCCACAATGGCAACACAGGCATCATATCGCGTTTTCTTCATGATTTCGATGCTAATTTCCGTTGGAATCATGTTTTTTGCATCATCTCCACAAGCAGGGCAGTACAATACCAACAACAGGCGCAAAGAGACTTTCGATGGTAATGCCAATTTTTCACGTGCGACGGATGAGATCGCGATGACAAAAGCGTTGAATAAAACCGGTCGGCGTGTATTGGATGCTGCATCCACCAAAGCATGTACAGTTGATGGCGTTCAAATCAATGGCATGGAGGGCAACATAACGACAGATAAATCAATGGTATCATGCAAGGTGTCAAGATACTTGTTGACACCCGTGGACAATGAGTTGCACCCGTTGACAGGCGATGTTGGCATGGACGTACAAACTCTTGAATCCATCTTGTCCAGCCACAACATCGCTTCTGCATATTGCAATCCGAACAGCACCGCGTGTACCGTGGCATTCGACAAACATGCTTCAGCGTCTCAAGTAACAGAATACAACGAAATGCTTGGAGACACCTTTGGCCTTGGAGCCGTTGATGTTGGCGATGTTCGTCACAGTGGTACCATGTATGTGATGCTCCCAACTGGACCGAATACACAAGCGCCAAAACGCGTACGAGTGCGCGTGGAGGACGACGGTTCCAAGAGCTTCATGGTCTACAAATTTGTTCGCAACAGCCGCGAAAGTCCAGCGGATTTGTGGGCAAGCGGCGGAAGAAACGATGATGACCAAGATGCATTGGATGCCGATTCAGATACAATGTCATACGCCAGTGAGATTCTCGGCGAACAACAATGGAGCGCCTTCAAGTTCTCTCATATCGTGGTGGAGGCGCGGCGGGGTGACAAAGTATTGTGCAAGCTCCGGTTCAGGGGCACGCAAGATAGATTGGCTTGGTTCCACCCCAAGTTTTTGACATCCGCAGAGTTCAATGGACAAGATGCAGGGACAACATTTGCTTCTAAACTATTTCAACACTTTAGGATACGAGGACAAGATGATTCCCGCCTTTTTTGGAGTATCATGGATGAGACCGATGACCCCGACAACTGTGAAAATCAAAGGTTTTTCTTGTGCGTACCGTACGGAGACACTTCGTGTGCGAGCACAGAGCGACTACATAGTCGTGTTATCGTGGCATCCAGCGGCGGGACCTCGGTGAGTGCAACCGATTATGACCCAAAAACATCAACACACCTCGTCGTTTGGATAGTCGCCGGAGGGACGGGCAGGACAGATGCTTCGCCGCCACCGTACCAGAGCGATGGACAACGTGTCATTTCCCTTGGTAGCATATCGGATCAAATGCCGGAAGGTGTCAAAAACGTTCTTGTCAACAAAATGGATGTTCCAACGCGAGCATCGCCTGTCATTATAGGCAACAATTGCGGAAGCGAGGAGCCTGGTTGGCAAACGCGCTTGGATCCTGGCAAATACACACAAGAGCGCCTCAATGCGTTGCTGTCTGAAGTCAAGCCACCTGGGCGTCTCGCGTTGGCGGTTAGTGAAGCGTCGTCAGCCCCATCTACACCTACACTGTACTCGCTGAATAGAGTACGGTTTCACACATCTGCGCGCGTGATTCTGTTCGGCCAAGGTCCAGCCGACTTTTCTACGGAGGCCGATTTTATCGCGGTTCTTCAAGACGTTAGGACATTGCAATCCTTTGGCATCGCAGCAAATGCGAACGCAAAGTACACGAAACGCGTGCATGTGTCGAGTGGAGGAATCACGAGCGATGCGATGATTTATTCGGATCAGAACGCCTCGGACGGAACGTACAAGGAGGTATGTTTGAACGGAGTGTACGATTCTAGTGTGCGATCAATGCTTGTGGAAAACGTTGGCGTTATTCCGCTGCAAGCCTCGACAAAATGCGGATCGTTCAAGGTATTTGAGACGTCGCTGCACATCAGTAAAATTGACGGTGTGAATGCGAGCGTCGACATGTTGGGTAACTCGTTTGAGGTCAAAAACTTGCGTCGATTCGTGGTTGCTGCAGGATATGTTGTGTTGGCGTTCTCGCAGCCCAGATACAGGGGTACAAAGGTTGTGATGCGAGGCCCGGGAGAGGTATGTCTGGCCGCTGACGCGTCAGGTTATGCGTCATTGAAAATCATGTACGGAGGAGTGTCATCTTGAAAACAATTGCGGACTCGCATACATGTCCCATACTGGCGCCATGTTGTTTCGCTCACAGTCGATATTGGTCGTTCTAGCTTTCGTGCGATCGTTGGCATCAAGACAATCTAGCGGCACGACCACGCTCACAACAAACCTTTCAAACCATTTGCTTGACATCACGAGTGCATCGACTTCCCCCCAAGAGTTCTCGACCTTCCAAGTATCAGTATCATGATCGTATCCAACAAACGTCATGGCATGCAAATTCTCTATGACACCAGTGTCATATAATGATCCCTTGGGCGTTGTCCACACATCATCACCGATCAACACGTCCATGTGCGACGCCGATGCGTTCAAAACTTGGGATTTGTTGCTATAGAACTTGCGCACATCGCATGAAAACCATACGGGGCATCCTTTGTCGAGACTCCGTTTGGCAGCTTGTTGCATGCTTTGGGAATCTCGAGCATTCCAGAAAACGTTCCCTACATACTTGTCGAGATTGCTCTTGTACATTCCGTGTAAATCGTCGTCGTTGATTACCGTATACCCGTATTGTGTCCAAAAGTTCTCCAGACGGGGCTTTCGAGGATCGTCAGTAACACACACAAACTGCTTGGCGTCTAGGCAAGGGCGGACATACTTGTCGAAGAACTCACGTGGTGTGAACGAAGTTTGTTTGATACTTTTCTTCTTATTGGTTGTTGCCTGGTGGTTGAATGCTATGCTTTCAGGCGGGGGTCCCAAGAGCGCGATGAGTGACAGCCGCACTCGCGCCATGGCTTTCTTTTTGATAGACGATGCTGAAGACCTTTTTTGAGCGGCGAAATCTGCAACGGCAGTGCGAATGATAATGTTGATCATTTGGTTCAATTCAGTTGATGCTTTTGCAGGGACAGTGTCAGGGTACGCTGAAGCCGGCACTACGCCATGCTTTTCTATGACGGCTGTAAAAGCGTCCCATGTTCCCCCGTCGCTCAATGTGTTCCTCATCATACACGTGTAGTTTGCCGACGGAAATTGGTTGGTTGCTATCATGTGAAACGCGGTTTCCAGTGCCGAGTTGCATTTTTCTAGCCACGCATGAAAGAACACGAAAGAATGGGATAGTTCAAAGACTGGAGACGTTTTTGTTATTTTATTTGCCGCCATAAGTCGCCCTATCACGTTCAATCCAGAAAATATCCAGCAACGTCCGCTGGCACCTTGGTTGAGGGGTTTTTCCGCTTCAGGCAACTGCACGGTGAACGAGTCTGGTCGCGTTGTGATGGATGCTCGCGGGACGATTGCGTGCATGGGTACACTAGATAGGGCGTCTAGCATGAGGTCATTCAGCTTGGCATCCTTGTTGTGTTTCGTGTTCTTATCAAGGGCATAGCTCAACAAAAAAGACCTTTGCATGAGTGTCGACACTATACACACACTCTAGACACTATACAGTAGACATATATACTAGACACATCACAAATAAAGACTCTGTTTCCGACTCAAGTTTTGCGACCCCTTATTCATCATAGCACAACATGTCATTGTTCGACGAGTATGCAGCCATAGTGGCCAAATACAGCGAATTATATGGCCGCGAGAAGACGGTTGTTCTTATCGAAGTTGGATCGTTCATGGAGTGGTACAATGATGATGCAAACGCGGGTGTGAATGTCAAGAGGGTGTGTGATATTTTAAACGTGCAGGCAACACGCAAGAACAAGAGCATCACAACGGTATCGCGACAGAATCCAGAGTTGGGTGGCATTCCCAAGCATGCGATGTCAAAATATCTTCCATTGTTGATCGATGCCGATATGACGGTCGTCATTGTGAGTCAAACGACGCCTCCCCCAAATCCAAAACGTCAAGTTACCGAGGTAATCAGCAAAGCAACGCTCATGGACGATAGTGAATTGCTTCGTGACACCTCTGTACAGCAAGGTGGTCGTAGGAAGGTCATGGCCAGTGTATTTGTAGAGTTTGACAAGCGAGGGCAGTTGGCGGCCTTTGGATTCGCAACTTTGGATGCTTGGACGGGCGAATCAACGGCTTACAATTCGAGTAACAAAACGAACGATGAAGGTGTGCTATGGGATGACATGCGCCGGGTCATTGTGCAATCGTCTGCGGTGGAGTTGGTAGTGTGCGGTGTGGATGCACATGATTCGTGGACGATTGGAGATTTCGAAAGTCGCGCCATGCATGGTGCACAGCCGTGCATGATCCATGATTGGCTTTGTGGACGCCGGGAGTATTGTAGGAAGCTCACATGGGCGACGTTTCAAAACAGCGTCCTCGCAAGCGTGTTCAAAGAAACTGGAATGTTGTCTCCAGCAGAGCATTGCGAGCTCGAACGAATGCCGAGTGCTTTGGCATGTTACACTTCTCTTGTAGATTTTGCATATCGTCATAACGAAGCCATAGTGCATCGCATAACTCCACCAACCATTATACATGCCAGCGACCGGCTGGTCTTGGCGCATAACGCCCTGATTCAATTGGACGTGGTGCCAAAGAACGTCAAAGATAGCAAGTTTGCTCTTGTCAACATGCTCAACACCGCCGTCACCCCTCACGGCCGACGACTCTTTCAAAAATCGCTCGTGGACCCGATGAGCGACGCCAGAGAGATCCAACGGCGACTCGATTGCATTTCATGCCTCGTTAATAATCCGAGTGTTGTGGACGATGTACGCACAAGTTTGTCTCAAGCGTATGATGTAGAGCGACTATGCCGCAAGGTGAGTGTGTTGCGCATTTCACCCAAAGAGCTTGGCATGCTTGTGGATTCAGTGGTCGCTTGTTTGTCGATGCGAGACGTTGTAGTGCGACTCATGGACCAACATCCCATTCTACCATCGACAACATCGATCGTATTTGAATCCTCGACACAGTTGTTTGATGACCTTGACGCATTCATGAGGTACGTAAATGAGACCATGGATTGCATGCAATTGGCGCGTTGTCATACGACGTCCGCAACGGAAGCTATCAGCACAGGTAACAACATATTCAAACCCGGCTATTGCAAAGAGTTGGATTCCATATTCGATCAATATGCATCATCCAAGCGCGTGTTCGAGGACGTTACGAATGCTCTCAACCGTATGCACACTCAATTGGGTTGCTCGCATCCGTTCAAGTTGTGCACGGATGATAGCACATCCGAGATGTCCATTCAAGTGACAGCGCGTCGTTTTTCTGCGGCTATGGCCAACGCGATGAAATGGCCAGCCTCGGCCTCTGTCATCATGATTGCGAAATACGATGACGATGACGACAGAATACTACACAACCAGTTGACGAGTGAATGTGTTTCTGGATCATCCAACCAGACAGCCACAGTGCGGATCGTTCACCCCATATTGACTCGATCCAATGCTCGGGCCATGAGCGCCGCTCGGTCGCTCTCTATCAAATTGCAAGCGACGTTCCTTGAAGTATGTGGTCGCATCGGACGCGAGTTTGGCTCTTGTCTAAAGTTGTGTTCAAACGTGCTCGCATGGATGGATTGGTATGCGAGTTGTGCGCGCAATGCCATGACCTTGCGACACAATAAGCCTACCGTTATCGAGGCGAATTGTCAACATTCATCTTCATCCTATATCAACGTGCGAGGACTTCGGCATCCCATCATCGAGGCGTTGAATGATAAGGTGCCACACGTGCCGAACGACGTTGCACTGGGCGCGGAGGAAGAACAAGACGGTGTTTTACTGTATGGCATCAATGCAGCGGGAAAGAGCAGCTTGATGAAAGCCGTAGGTATTGCTGTATTGATGGCGCAATCTGGTATGTACGTTGCTGCGGATGACATGACGATTCGTCCATATCACACGCTGATGACGCGTATTCAGAGCGGCGACAACATTTTCACCGGACAGAGCACGTTTATGGCCGAAATGCAAGAGGTGCGTACCATGTTGAAGCGTTGTGACGCCCATAGCTTGATGTTGGGGGACGAGATATGCGCGGGCACAGAGTCGTTGAGCGCCACGGCGATTGTGGGTGCGACCTTGCAAACTCTTGTGCAACGCAAGGCATCATTTGTTTTTGCGACGCACTTGCATGAGCTATGCGACCTCGACATCTTCAAGAAGCCCGGATCAATCATGTCGGAACGCGTTAACGTGAGTCATATGGCGGTGCGAGTGGATCCTGACACGCATGCGCTAGTGTATGAACGACGCTTATCGCGTGGAAGCGGTCCGAGATTGTACGGCTTAGAGGTATGCGAGGCATTGGGCATGGATGGCGAGTTTATGCAACGTGCATCCGCGATTCGCCACGAAGTGCTTGAGCGTCCCATCGACTCCCCCGTGTGTTCTAACGGCTCGCGGTATTCTTCCAAGTTGATGATGAGCTTGTGTGCTGTTTGTGGCAAGAGTAATGCCCAAGATGTTCACCACATCAAGCATCAAGCCTGGGCAGATGAAGATGGCTTCATTGGAACCGAACACAAGAATCGATTGAGCAACCTGGTACCCATATGTGAAGCATGTCACGACAAGGCTCACCACGGAAGTCTGAACGTGCAAGGGTACATCCAGACATCGCATGGTGTTAGGTTGCAACAAACGTCCGGCGCGGAAGACAACGATAAGGACAACAATAATGATTCAACAAAAGAATCCATGGGACGAGATATATGCAAGATGCGTGGTTTTGGATTCTCCTACAAAAAGATTGCAAATGTGATTAACGCTCGGTATGGCACTCGCCATTCCGTCTACACGGTGCAACGTATTTACAACACTGCGCAAACTGTCAAAGATGTTGACGTACGCATGTAAACGTCCCCTCATTGTGACCAGTATGCATACTTGGCAAAGCGTGCAGTTTGGCGGTTGGCGGAGGCAACCTCAGTCTGTGACGGGCATTTCGTTACGCAAAATGCAGAGTGTGCGGGTGAAATAAATCGCAAGTTTGGAATGTCCAAGAGGTTGTTGCCGGGACGCGTGCTTCCGGGCACGTGGTACTGCGCACCGGGTGGTGGATTCGCTGACTTGAGGTTTTCCATCATGAGGTACACTGCATCGGGCGTGGCGGGCACATTGGCCCACGGCGCATTGGGGTGGAATGGCGCGCCTGTGTATAGACCTCCGTTTAGGGATGGCGGCGGAGGCGGCACGTGCTGCTGTTGATATGACTGCTGCGTTGACATTCGTTTTTTTATTTTATGAGAATTGTTTAGCTATCAGATCCGTATCTGTGTGTGTGTGTGTATATCTCTATTGTATACTTTGCGCACATATTTTCTATATTCTTGCAATAACATCGCGTCTAATGGCCGACCTAAGGATTCCATCAGAAATTCCTGATGAGATCAGTGAGCCTCGTGAGTTTTCACCCGTGGAGATCCTCCACATTGCGTACGAAGCGCGTGCATGCACGGGGACGCAGGCGGAGCGCCTCGAGCAGATGCGGACCAAGCATCGTGCATTCTGGTTTCGTTACCCGGCGCTCTTAGAGATGTGTTGCAAGCCCGATATGGAGATGGCGCAACTGACCTTCATGCTGGACATGCTGAGCTCTGTGCAAAAGGAACACACGACCATGGACGAAGCCGATCGGCAAGTGTATGGCAAGCTGGCCGACAAGTACGGTGCCCCAACAGGACCTTCAGAAGAAAAGTGAACTTGAAAGAAAAGTGTGTGCATGGAAAAAAACTCTCTATTGAAATAATAACACACTCATCCATTCTCAACGAACCTCTACACCACAACAATCTACAAAACAATGACCAAAGGCCTAAGTGAGGATCAGGAATCGTACAAAGTCGTTGCCTCTTCAATGCTCGACAAGCGTGGCAAATCTTTCGAGGGTGGCAGGTACGTCGGCACCTCGCCCATCAAGGCTGCTCGCAAAGCCGCCAAGAAGCTTCTCGCACTAGCATCAACCAAAGCGTCTGAGTTTGGCCATAACAAGGGTGTGGACACCGTCGTCTTCAAGATGCGCCAAACGACGCGTGCGTCCGATCACAAAGAGTATGTGTACAAGGCCAAGAAGCTCAAGGGCAAGGTCGAGATGACAACCATCAAGATTGGCAAGCAGACTCTTCAGGTGCCCAAGAGCGCCATGATCGACATTGAGCCCGCCGAGGAGTCTGACCTCATCTCGGCAATCCAGGCGGCCAAGAGCAAGCTCTAATTATTCAAAAACAAATCACCTTCCGAAGCCACGCCAGCAGATTGCAGATTCACAAAGGTTACATCGTCTTTGTCTGTATGGATGACGGCAGACCCTGATGTGCACAAGCCGATCCGTTTGCCTTCGGCCAACGCACAGTGAACAAACGTAACTAGGACAGTATCGAAACAATCCGGTTGCAAAGGTCGCCATGCACCCGTAACTTGCATAAGGGCTGTAGAGTGTGAATGCTCCGCGCGCATCATGTGCAGGATACGATCGCCGATGGATTTCAACGTGTCGATCGGTATTTGCGTCTCGTCTATTTTGATGTACGATGACGGATCAATACGTACTCTATTTTTTTGAGGAGAATCGAGAAAGTCGCGTCTCGCTTGCTCGATGTCTCTCTCCCACGTTTCTACCCGTGTATCGTAGTGATACGCACGTCGTGCATCAACATCAACTGGAGGTTCCGTAATGCTAGTCAACGGACGTACAAAGGCAGGCAGAGTGTCTGCGTTGCTCACACACCCAGGGCTAGTCGCCGCAGCGGGAGCCACAAAGAATTGTTCATTCCTGAAACGCATACTTTTGTATACTGCAACAAGGATGACAAAGACAAACAATGAAACAATAATGATCATGTGACGCATTTAAACTTTTCCTGTACTCGTCTTTCGACGTAGTGTAGACGTCGTATTAACTTTGACATATATTTGATTCGATGTAACGTAAATATTACTGACGGACTTGTTGGCCAAGTATACGCGAACTTGACTCGACAACACGGGTGATGTTTTACCAATTTGCGTCTTGATGGTCATGACGGCGGCAGAAATGGCGGTACTGTGAATGTCTGAAATCAATCGTGCAAGCGTGAAACCGCTCGAATGCCTAAACTGACGCCTCGCACACGTGGTAGGGCTGGTTTGAAAGTAGATGGTGACGCGATCCCCTGATATGAACTTTGCATTCGTGTCATTGATCGTCGACACGAACGCTTCAGGAGAAACGTGACCTAGACGCCATGACGCCTTATCACCGCTCCCTAGATGCGTGAATGTGTACACCTTTGCGATGCGTGATGGTTTCCATGGAAGTTGCTTGGCGGCTGGAAATTTTACGCGCGCATCTTGAGGTTGTTGTTTCGCAGCGGGCGGCTGCGATTGTTGACCTTGACCTTGACCTTGACCTTGACCTTGACCTTGACCTTGACCTTGACCTTCATCCTTCTTGACATCCTCGCTTGATCCAGTTGATGCATTCTGTTGAGGTTTGGATGCACTCGAGCCCATATGTTTGATTCGAAAGAGTAACCACCTAAAGCTGTTTTTAATCACCTTGCACATTTTTTCTGGGCGCGCGCTTTTTGCGTGGCGGTCCGTTCACAATTTTGGCATCTTCGACAACTTCAACTGCGACAAAAGATTTTTTTCCAGGTTTAGCTTTTTTAGGTTTTCAGCTTTTTAGATTCAAGGGGTTTGGGTTCGTATCAAGAGCTTTTACGGCCGTTTCGCCTACCTGATGTAACGACGTTGTTGGTCGCAAGCGTAATGGATGCGTCGTCAAGGATTTCACTGAGGTCCGACTCGCTCGCATTGGATACCACTTCAATACGGTTGTTGGTATTTCCAGCGCCGCCAGCAGCACCGCTTGCAAAAGCATTGTGTTGCAGCTCCGATAGAATATCGTCTACCGCAATGGGTCCACGCATATGTCTGTTTGGTGGCTGCTGATGCTGTTGGGGTTGCTGTTGTGGAGGAACGTACTGTGGTGGTGGCGGATGTTGTTGTTGCTGCTGCTGCTGACCGCCGCCAAAGAGTGATCCGAAAATGTTTCCTAGCATGCCGAATGGAGAGCCTCCATTGGTGCCGCCAGTAGGCGCGGGCGGTGCAGGAGCTCTACCACCACCACCACGCGCGTTTACAAACTGCTGCATCAATTCAGGGTTGCCCCCCATCATGTTGCGAAACATTGAATTCGTCAAATGGTACATGACTGCAGAGCCTCCAACCATGAACATTAGCTTCAGCTCGGGCGCCATCTTGGCCTTTCCTCGGTACTTGACGAACAACTCCTCAAAGACATCGTCGTACTCGTCAATGTTCTCGTTGATACTATCAGACCATCCATCGAGCTTGACATCAAACGGGTCAAACTTGTTGTTGAGAAACTCGACGCCGGTGACGCACGCCATCAACATTCGCCGTTGAAATTTGACACTTGCATCCGCTTCGCGGTCAGTCTTGATACGATTTAATTCTTGTCGAATGTCTTCCAAAGGTGAAGACATGGTATACATGTGATTGACGTTTGCTCCGCGTCGTTGAAGGCGTTCAAGCTGAAACAACAGTTCACGTTTCTCTCGCGCATCGTTTTGCTCTCGGATCCTAGGATCTTCGCGGTACATCGTTGTGGGGCGACCATTGTCATATCTGTCCTCATCTTCATCCTCAGCCTCATCCTCAGCGTCCTCATCCTCATCATCATCATCATCATCATCATCATCGTCGTCGTCGTCCTCGTCCTCGTCCTCGTCACCAGAGCCAGAGCCTGAACCAGAGCCTGACACGACGTTGCGTCCGCCAGAGTTCATCCTTGGAAGGTGTTGTTGCGGGTTGGACACAACACTATGGTGAGGATAACCAGCACCAAACGTTTGAAGATGCTGTTGTTGTTGTTGTTGTTGTTGTTGTTGTTGCTGCTGTGGAAATTGATGAAAGACACCATTCGTGGAAGGAACACCTGTCGATCGACGACCCGATAGAGCAGAAATCACGGAATCGCCATCGCCGCTGCCACCTGCCGTGCGTTTTTTAGGATTGATGAGAAGATCCACACCCAAGGAACTCAGGTCTGTCGGTGTTGAATTCTGGATCATCTACAAAGAGTTTGTTGTGCGTGTGTATAGTAGTGTAAAGCAAGCGACCTTGCCTTTTATACTGGCAACCGAACTTCGTGTTGTTGTTCTGAACGCACCTATCCTATATACACCTATATACACCTATCTATGTGTGTCCATGGACACTTGAATGTACATATAAAGCCCTTCAGCCACGTGTTGAACAAGTACAACATGTGCACAACGTGAGGATGGATGACCAACATCGTTTGACCGACGACGAATTCAAACAATTGACATGGCGCATCGTGCTCGAGTATTTCCAAAATGGAAAGTGTTCACAAGTCGTCAAACACCAGATTGACTCGTATAATGACTTTGTCATGCGCAAGATGGAGCAAATCATCGAAGGCTTCAATGCCATCGAGATCCATCATCAATACATGCCGGAGCATGAAGCCTTTCGCTTCTCGCTGCTATTGTCGATGGATAATGTGGTCATGTCAAAACCGCTCATCTATGAAAAGGACGGCAGTACAAAGATAATGATGCCCAATGATGCGCGTCTTCGTAATCTCACTTATGCTGCGTCGGTATTTGTGGATGTCAACATCGTCGCCAAGACTTTTTTGCCTGAATCACAGACGTATACCACCGAGACCAAGAAGATAAGCAATGTATGTCTAGGAAAAGTGCCCATCATGGTCAAGTCTAGATATTGCATGCTGATGCAACAGGCCGTATCGGTGATGCACGACGAGTGTCGACATGATTTTGGCGGATACTTTATCATCAATGGGAATGAAAAAGTTGTGATTAGTCAAGACCGCATCGCAGAGAACAAGACGTACGTGTTTGTCAACAACAAAGCGTCCTCATATAGTCACATTGCCGAGATACGGTCGGTGCAAGAGAATCGATTCGGTGTACCAAAGACGACGACGCTCAAGCTATCATCCAAGGCGAATCAATTTGGACGCTTTGTTCGTGTCAATATCCACCACATCAAACACGACATCCCATTGTTCATTGTGTTTCGTGCACTCGGAATCGAGAGCGATGTCGACATCATCAAGTACATTGTATACGACAACGTACAACATCGTCGGAGCAGCGACAGTCGAGATATTGACGTCATTGTGCGCGAGCTCGTGGGGAGCATGGACGAAGCGTCATCGGTGCGGACGACTTGTGAAGCTCTTGAATATCTTTCTCGATACATGCACACGGGTGGCCATCCGAGAGAGTACGCGAGCAGCCGGACACATCGTATGAATATGTTGCAGAACATTTTGAGGAAAGAGTTCTTGCCTCACGTGGGTCAAGATGCGCCAAAGAAGGCCTTGTACCTTGGGTACATGGTATCCAAGTTGCTCCGATGCTACCTTGGTCTGTGGGAATTCGATGATCGCGATTCCTACATCAACAAGCGCGTGGATACGCCTGGCGTCCTGATGGCCAATCTATTTCGCCAGTACTACGGCAAAGTCATCAAGGACGTAAAGAGCATGATACAAAAGGACCTCAACAATGGAGCCTGGCGCGCGACCGGCAAGCTACTCAACGTTTTGACCAAGACAAACATACACAAAATCATCAAGCCGACGGTCATTGAATCAGGACTCAAGTATGGTTTAGCGACGGGCAACTGGGGCGTCAAGAATTCACGCATGCGTCAAGGAGTCGCACAAGTGTTGAATCGGCTCACCTATGTGTCAACCGTGAGTCATCTCAGGCGGATCAATACTCCAATTGAGAAGACGGGAAAGCTCGTGCAACCGCGAAAACTTCATCCTACGCAATGGGGAGTCGTGTGCCCGTCGGAGTGCTTCGATCCACAGACCCCAATCTTGACATGGCAGGGAGTCATCAAGAAGGCAAAGGACATTATCGTAGGTGACTACCTCATCGATGACAATGGTAATGCTGTCAGGGTCAAGAGTACGTGCTCGGGGTTCAAACGGATGTTCGAGGTCATTCCGGACAAGGCCAACTTCATGAGCCACACGGTCACGGACAACCACATCTTGACTCTGAAGGTCAAGAAAAACATCAACGATGACGAGCTGACCGCGTTTAGGTCGTCGCTGGTTGATGACGATGTCATCGACATTACGATCGAAAAGTACCTGTCGCTGTCCATGGGCGTCCGAAGGAATTTGTACGTCTTCAAGTCGGCCGGCATCAACTGGGAGCACAAGGCGGTCGTCTTGGACCCCTACATCCTAGGCATGTGGCTAGGCGACGGGCTATCTTCTGGCTACGGATTCGCGACCGCGGACAAGGAGCTACTGGAGAAGTGGATCGAGTGGGGTGCGGAGAATGATGCCACCATCAAGAAGGGCTGGGGCTACAAGTATGGCATCTGCTCCACCATCAACGACACACAACCCGGAGTCGCTTGCAACAAGACAGAGCCGGCGCCGCTCAAGAAGTTGTTGGCAAAGTACGGGCTGGTCAATAACAAGCACATCCCGCTGGACTACCTGGTGAACGATCGCAAGACGAGGTTGGCGGTCCTTGCAGGTTTGGTGGACACTGACGGCAACGTTATAGCCAACGGCCACGAGATTAGGATATCCCAAGGCGAGAGAAAGTACAAGATTATCTACGATGCCGAGTTCTTGGCAAGGAGTCTAGGATTCTCGTGCCACGTGAACGATGGACTTCGCACGTATACCGTGAAAGGTGAAAAGAGACAAAAGCCCTTCAAGGAGCTCACCATCACGGGCTTCAATCTGTACGAAATTCCCACGGTCCTTCCGAGGAAGAAGTTGAACAAGTTTGATGATCGGGTCACGGAGAAGAGATGCAGCTCGTTCATGCAGAGTTCCTTCAAGTTGGTGGAGAAGGATGTGCAGCCATTCGTCGGATGGCAGCTCGATGGCAACGGTCGCTTCCTGCTGGGGGATATGAGCGTATCGCATAACACGCCTGAGGGAGCGTCGGTCGGCCTCGTCAAAAACCTCGCTACGATGGCTAGCATCACCATTGCATCATCGTCGGATGGCATTCGTGCCAACTTGGAAGAGTTGGGCGTCAATGTATTTGAAGATGATCCAGAGATGATGCTCGGAAACACCAAATTCTTCATCAACGGCGACTTGGTAGGTGTCCATCCCGATCCGGGTACGCTGTTCCGTCGGTTGAAGACAATGAAACGAACCGGTGTCGTTAATCCACACACGGCGATTGCTTGGAATGTGATACGCAACGAAATTTCAGTCTGTATGGAAGGCGGGAGGTGTGTGCGTCCACTCTACATTGTGGATTGGGATGACACGACGTCATCATGCAGAGCACGAATCAACAAACGTGCAAAGACCTTGGACTTTAATCGCCTCGTTATGGGACTGTCAGCAACGCCAAAGACGTGCGATGAAGATGAAAACAAGTATTGTTTACCCCAAGAAGAGACTTCAATCATCGAGTTTTTGGACGTCGAAGAGTGCAACATCGCAATGATTGCAATGCGATATGCCGATGTTTTCAAAGGCGTCAAAGGCTTTCTTCGTCCTGTGAGATTTACACATCTGGAAATGGAGCCTTGTACCATGCTCGGCGTCATAGCGGGATCCATCCCGTTTTCTGATCATAATCAAGCGCCCAGAAACACGTACCAATCGGCGATGGCCAAGCAAGCTATCGGATTGTATGCAACAAGCTTCAAGCATCGGTATGATACGATGTCGCATGTGTTGAATTACCCGCAAAAACCGTTGGTGTCGACGCTCACGGCACGTATCATCAACTGTGACAGATTGCCATGTGGCGTCAATGCCATTGTCGCAATTGCGTGCTTCACTGGCTTCAACCAAGAAGACTCCGTCATTATGAACCGATCAGCTGTGGAGCGCGGGCTCTTTACGAGCACGTTCTATCGCACGTACAAGGAGCAGTGCAACAAGAATCATAGCACGGGCGAAGAGGAGTTTTTCTGCAAGCCTGACCCTGGTTCCACACGTTCCATGAAGCCATACAACTACGCCAAGCTTGACGCCAGTGGCTTCGTGCCTGAAAACAATCTCGTAGACGGGGGTGACGTGATTGTCGGCAAGTGCATGCCACAAAAAATTGCAACGGTCCTTCAAAACAAAGATACAAGCGTTGTGCTCAAGGCAAATGAGCGTGGCTTCATCGACCGTAATTGTCAAGGTGACCGTTACTTTACAAACGTCAACGGTGATGGATACACGTTTTGCAAGGTCAGGACGCGATGTGAGAGGACTCCGACCGTTGGTGACAAGTTCAGCTCCAGGCACGGTGAGAACTATTTTGATCTGTATGATTCTATGATGTCTATCCATCGATTTGTAGAGATTGACACCATTTTTTGATTTTTGACCTCCTTGCGCAGGTCAAAAAGGCACGGTGGGGATGACTTATGCTCAATTCGACATGCCGTTCTCAGCATCAAGTGGAATCGTACCGGATATCATCATGAATCCTCACGCAATTCCAAGTCGTATGACGATTGGGCAGTTGATGGAGTGTGTCATGGGTAAGGCCTGTTGCATCGAAGGCGGCTGGGGCGACGCGACACCATTCCACAACGTCACCATACACGATATTGCTGACATTTTGCGCCGGCATGGTATGGAAGAACACGGCAACGAGATATTGCACAATCCTCGCACGGGAGAGCAAATTCCGTGTGCCATCTTCATGGGACCTACGTACTATCAGCGCTTGAAGCACATGACAGACGACAAAATCCACTCGCGCGCAAATAACGGACCTGTGGTGCTTTTAACACGACAACCGGCCGAAGGACGCGCGCGGGACGGCGGACTACGGTTAGGAGAAATGGAAGTCGAGTGTTGTCTATCGCATGGCAGCATGCATTTTCTCAAGGAGCGATTCATGGAATGCTCTGACAATTATCGTGTTTTTGTGTGCAAAAAGTGTGGAATGATGGCCAACGTAAACCCCGAAAAGAACGTGTACTCATGCACGGCCTGCAAGAACATCACTCATTTTGCCGAGATGCGCATTCCATATGCTTCCAAACTTCTCTTCCAAGAAGTCCAGACCATGGGCATCGGGGCCAAGTTTCTGACGCATTGAATTATGTACACAATAATAATAGCAATACGGTCGGTATGGATCCCACAACTGTTGAGCCATCCATTGCAGTTGCACAAACCGTGGCACCAGTAAGAGACGGTGGTTCCGTGCTATTCAAGGCACTTGTCATCTTTTTCGCATTTGTTGTAATTGCATTGGGCATTGGTAGCTTTTGGTATTGGTTAAAGCATCGTCGTATGCAGCATCGCGCAATATGTCGGGATGATCAAGAACCGGAGCTTCCCAAAACCGAGTGCGACTCCGAGCCTGAATCCGAGGCTGAATGTGATGATGAATGTGATGATGAGTGTCAAGATGAGTGTCAAGATGAGTGTCAAGATGAGCGTCAAGATGAGTGTCAAGATGAGTGTCATGAAGAACCACCTTCACCACCACTACCAACACCTCCTCCACCTCCACCAAACTATCGATACGTTTGTAAAAATCAACAGTGTGTGATGATGCCTGTGGATATGAGAACACCAGGAAGAAGATATTATACGTCATGGAGGAGCTGCAAGGAGAGCGGTTGCCAGAGAAAAAATGAACCACGAATTGAGAAAAAAAGGTATGATTGTAATCCAGGTGCAGGAAGGACGTGTCTTGCGATAGATCATGGTCGGTTTTCCACGTTGGACGAGTGTACACGAAGCACACAATGTGCTAAGCCTATTCAACATATCGTTGCACCACCCATAAAACCCGACAAAACCCCGGTAAAACCCCCCGTGAAAACACCTGACACCGTCAAAGGTCATAAACAAGAACGACTTAGACGGTCATGGGAATGTTGCAGAGGATCATGCAATGTGAGGTGGGACGGGTGTGGCGAGTTTGACACCTTGCAGGCATGCCAATCAAAATGTCAAGTGACACCCATACACATATGGACAGGCGATGTTGATGCAACATCCGTGGTTTAGTAGCGGCGTCAATTGTCACAGCCTAGTGGCGATGAACAATGCTCCCGAGAAGGCAGCGAGCTTATATCCAGTGTATCGTTCCCGCAACTTTATCAAACTATTCAAGGTATCGTTTTGCAAGTTGAATTCCTCGCGTCTCCTTTGAACTGCACCCATTCCCGACTGTCGCGCCGAGTAAATGTAGAATCCAACGATGCCCACGCCTAGTCCTCCTGCCATTCCAATCCAATTCCCAACTTGACGATTGGGATATACAAACTTCAAAGGAGAAATGGGATTAGATTCTACGAATTGCATACCACTATAATCTTGTTCCAATGGGAGTGGTCTTTGAATAGGCGATTGTAATGGTGTCGGTTTCACTGTAGTCGGTGTACTTTGTATCGTTTGTGTATTTGGTGTAGATTGCGTAGTAGATGGTGTAGTAGATTGCGTAGTAGATGGTGTAGATTGCGTAGTAGATGGTGTAGATTGCGTATTCTGAGAAGTCGGTGTCATCGCGTCTGCAGTAGGCAAAGACGGTGCACCAACCTTAATCAACTGCGCAGTGATGGTGGTCTTGTGGGGTCTATGCAAAGCATCCACTATATCCTTGGCAATGGATCCGTCTGCTAACTCTGTGTCGCGCACTTGCAGTAACGATATGATTGAAAAAGGGTTTGATTCTAGTCTATGCTGTACATCTTGTTTCACAAATGCAACAATTGATCCCATTCTTTGGGGTTCGATGTTTACATTCTTAAGTGCTGTCGTGATGAATGACGATGATGTGATATCCTTGACAATAGCTCCGATTATACCGGATGTCTTGGGCTTGATCATGTGCTTGTCGGTGGGTAACGTCGAAACTACAAGATTGTCGTTGTTTCTGAATCCAGCTGACCCATCTGATGGTTTTGGTAGAGTCGACACAACAAAGTTTTCATTATTCCTGAATCCAGTTGACGGATCTAGTGGTTTTTGTGGTGGTAATGATGATTCAGAGGGTAATGATCCAGATGATCCAGATGATCCAGGGGGTGATGGCGGATTGTTCCTCTGAGGTGGAGTCCACGACGCAAAGTCGTCCAATGCGTGTGGTTGTTCGGGTGTTTTACTTGGAAGTAGTGGTCTTTCATCATGTGCTGGTATTGTTGGTGGCTGAGTAGCGTGTTGAGCGCGATGCAGTGTGGATGTGATCGTGCCTTGAACACGAGCAGTAAGGTCGTTATCGTCTGTTTTTCTCCCCATCATGGTGGTGACAATTGTGTGAGTAACATTTCGTGTAAGTTCATCCACGATATCTGAGTTGTTTGAATTCCTTGACGATCGAAGGATTGAAATGATCCTTGACGCGATAAAATTTTTTTGCTTTGTAACCGAGTCGACAACAAGAGCATATGGATCCATTGGCTCATTAGGTAATGCTGTGATAACCGAAGATGACACCAATCGAGCAATTTGTTGTGCCACAGGAGGTGCAATATGGTTTTCTATCGTACGAACAACGAGAGGGGCCACTATGTAATGCACGCGCTGCTCCAAAGTTTTGTATTGTCGTAATGTTGATTGGATCATCGAGCTCGATTGTTCATCGGATACATTCGTCAACAAGCCTGCTATTGTTGTCACGTTTGTTGAAGGTCTACCATTGTTGATGAGATGAGAAACGATGTACTCCACGTTGTTTTTGTACGTTCCGGGTTTGTTATAGAGCTTTTTCAAGGCACTACTAATTGTTCCAAAAACCATTGAATCGTTGGAATCAATGGAGTGTCGTTTCAATGTGGACGCAATGAGGAATATCGCGTCCATCATGGTGGGTGGGTCAATCAATGGATCTATCTTAAGAATTGGCACATGATTGTGCGGTTTTTGAATGGTGATAACAATGAAGTTTGTCATCACTGCCGGGGACTTTAATACAAGACATATGCGATCTTGAATACGCGGTCGTAAACTTACAACTATGCTATGGGTCTCAAAAAATCCGGGAGGTGAAGGCTCTCCAGGAGGTGAAGGCTGTTCAAGAGGTGGTGAAGGCTGTCCAGGAGGTGGTGAAGGCTGTTCAAGAGGTGGTGAAGGCTGTCCAAGAGGTGGTGAAGGCTGTCCAAGAGGTGGTGAAGGCTGTCCAAGAGGTGGTGAAGGTTGTCCAAGAGGTGGTGAAGGCTGTCCAAGAGGTGGTGAAGGCTGTCCAAGAGGTGGTGAAGGCTCTCCAGGAGGTGGTGAAGGCTCTCCAGGAGGTGGTGAAGGCTCTCCAGGAGGTGGTGAAGGCTGTAATGGTCTACCAGGTTGGAAGTTGGGAACCAGCAACGTATTTCTGCATGCATCGTCACAAGGATCATCACAAGGATCATCACAAGGATCTTCATATCTTCTGAAGTAGTTGCTTGTCAACATTATGATCATCAGCGTAGCAAGCAACTGTTTTGTGGATTTTATCTTTTTCAAATTGTGTTGCAAGAATTGAACCCAACGAGGTGGTGGTACTCCATCATCTGGTTCATCGTAACAACTACTGTTGCTGCTACTGCTGCTACTGCTACTGCTGCTACTGCTACTGCTGCTACTGCTACTGCTGCTACTGCTACTGCTACTGCTGCTACTGCTACTGCTGCTACTGCTACTGCTACTGCTGCTACTGCTACTGCTACTGCTGCTACTGCTGCTACTGCTGCTACTGCTGTTACGTCTAATCTTGTGTAATGTGACAACCGGTTTCATATGGGCATCATGATTAAAATCTCTTTGGGATGGAGTGATGGCCATTGTTACCACTGCAGGAACATTGCGTTGTTCATAATCGTGTGCAACGCCCAACCTAACGTCATTTGTTGCAGGTTGAACGTTTGGATCATAACCTCCACCCATGGCGAGTTTAGGTGGAGTGATGTGTGTGTTCGACATGGACATGCAAATGATTGAAAGGTATACGATGGATAGCGTGAGCACAGAAGAGTGCACCATACGATTATAAGGTATGATGATTGTGTCAACGATTGTTTGATGAAGAACCATGACATCCTTGTTGTCACCAACATCCATAGATGACGACATGTTATCAAGGTCGATCATAGCGAGAGCAGCACGTGTTGTAGAAACATTTTGCGGAGCACCAAATGAGATTTGAGCATACAAGTGTGCATACACACTCAATTGGAAACCATGCCACATGATTTCAGGAACGCAGCCGATGACGACGGCGACACAAACAAGTACACGTACAGACATAACATGTCCTTGTGCCATAGCTGCAGCCACAAGTGCCAAGCAAATAAACACAATCAAAAACCCAATGTGTCGCTGCATTTCACCGGACAAATTGGATACATCTTGATGTTCAACTTCTCCAGACGCATCGTACTTTGCGAGGAGTTGCACCATGTATGATTTTTTTGTGTCCTCGTCAGACCATGTAATAGAAGCGCAAATTATTTTGTGCGCTATGTGCACATGTCACTTAGTTGTCACACAGGATTGGCTTTAGGGTGAAAGTCTCAATGCCCTCATATGCCTCTACATTTTTAGAGCATGTCAGCGACATGTTGACTGCACATTTACTGGATATGTCCGTCGATGCTATAAAGCAAATGACAATGTCTGGTGGCGGTGAGCATGCTGTGAGTGCATGTGCCGCGTGGATGTATCCAGGGTTGGAAGAATTCGCTCGAGATGTAGCAGCTCATGATGTGGATACACGTATGGGTAAAGATGATACATCCATCATGTTAATTGAGGACACGCGATGCGTACAACGTGGCGCGGGCGGTGTTGAGGATGCTATGGGAGCAATAAAGGATGGACTCAAGAAGGTGACGGATGCAGTGATGTCGACGTACATTGGAAAAAAAGTCATAGAGGGATGGTTGATCACGGGGATAAGGGTTGCTCGTCGCCAATTGGAGTTCATGGCGATGCGATTTGCAGCATCGTGTTCATTCACGTACAATGCGGATGCGATGAATATCATTGTTCAAGTACAAGACGTTGACAATCTCATGCAAGACATGGAGTTCATGGCACAACAACGCATTCCGCCATCAAGGATATTTGATTTGAATGCACAAACGAACAATCTTCTCACGAATCTTGTCTCAGAATACGTCGTTTCATCACCATCAGGTAAACAAACGATGTTGCAAGCGTCTCGAACCTGTGTCTATGTTGCAGCACTTCGATGTACAGATCATTTCATTCTATGGTTGGACAAGCACCTTACAAGATTGCTACATCTAGTGAGCGAACCGGCACCAGGTGTACACCCTGATTTGTTCAATTTTCATGCTAGAGAGACACGTAGGATGTGTTTACAAGTCATGATCCCCCATCTTGTGTCGCGTGCACAGTTTGCATTCTTTCAACGAATGTCTCAATACATCCAAGAATACGCACAATTGACATTTACAGACGTCGAGGCCTTGGTGCGACGCATCATCGACATCCGTGTAAAAAATGATGATGGTTACAGTGTCAAGCTCAACTTGTTCAAGATGCCGCGTTCGAGCAAAGTTGAAGCTAGCGATATGGCCCGCATGCTACAACTGTCCTTGTCCAAGTCGTTCGTGAACACGGATGCGCGATATGATAACATCGTGATCGTGGCACGCAATGTGGCAATTGCTATGCGTCAAGTTGCGGACGTTGTGTCGCAACAACCAATTTAAAACGCCTCGGTATCATGGACTCCCCCCCATGTGTTCTTAGGATTTTGGGCTTTAGCTTCGTCGACGACGCGTTCCTTGTTCACGAAAACCTTCATGACATCACCAATCTTCTTGGCATCGGAGTATTTGATGTAATTGTTGTTGCCATCAACTTCCCCAATAAAGTCAAATATGTCACGTGTGGAGATGGCAGTCTGGTCTGTCCCTGGTCGGGTTATAGTCCACACCTTTTTAAGGGGAATGGACGCGTTGTCCGGTACCGCGCCTTTTGCGACATCCACGCCGAGGTCCTCCATACACCTCTTGTGAGCAGCAGGGTTCAGTCCGATGGCAATGATTGAGAGGTGCAAATCATCTTGGTCGTTTGTGAGAGCGTGGCATTTGCTCGCATCGATTTCAAACTTCACCACGATGTCATCATCCTTGTACTTCTTGTTGAGCGTCAAGTAAAAGGTCTTTGGAGCTTGTGTATTATTCGCGACTTTGTTTTTGGGTGCCTTGCCATCAATTCCCTTGTCGTTGACATTTTTTTTCTTCGATGCCTTGCTGTCACGATTGGACGCTTTCTTGGTGTCATCGTTGTCAGCAGCATTCGTTCGTGGTTTCTTCTTAGGGGACCTGTCCATATGGTTGTCTTCATTGTCGTCATATGCATCATCAGCAGTGACACCATTCTTGCCGCGATTATACACCTCGATGCTGTCTGAGGGTGGGTAAAAGATTCGCTTTTTCACCATGTTTTTCACCATGATGCTTGGCTTGCTTGGTGATCGGGATTCTTGTGGTGGCGAGATTGAGGTTTTAGGGCTGGGGTTAGGGTTGGTGTGAGGAAAGACGTCGGGGAGGGTGTCTACAGAGGATTATATAGTGGGGGTGTGCAGTACACGATCATCGCAGTACAAGGCAGTACAACTTGAAAAAACTACATCGCATTTTTAGAAGAATTGACCTGGAACGAAGAACGCGCCGCCGCTGAAGCGGATGCCTCTTCGTCAAAGCGCCGCAACGTGTGCAAACGTTGTTCTTCTATGTCATCCTGCCGTCGTAATGCGGCGGCATGTATTTGAGCTTCCTTTGCCGTCATCTTGAGTCGCACTTCCTTGGCGCGCTGCGCCTCTAATTCACGGACGTTGCGGTATGTTCGACGTTGCTTCACTTGCGATCCGTCAACAAGGTTAGACGTTGTGTGAGCTATGCGATAATCTGTAAATTGAAGGGCGCTTCTGCGGTCAGTGGAGCTCGGAGGCTTGCTAAAATCGTCAATACGGTCTACACCAAGCTCTAAAAATGCGATGGACTTGACAATGTTTACTGGTTCGGGTTGATTGTACTTGATCATATCGCGTCGCTTGGCGGCGTTGAAGGTGTCATCATTAGAGGATGCCATCCAAGCGCCATAGCCCTCATCCTCCGGCAACTTGATGCGATGTGTGGAAAAAAAGGCATTAAATTTTGATGCGTTGAAACCTTGTTCCGGTGTGTACTTGGGCGGATGATGTGATGAGGGCGTCGAATACGGGGCTTTCAATTCGTTGAATGTCTTGTCAGCGACGCGTTTGGTTTCATATTCTTGCAGCAAGCTCTTGTATGCCCGCGTCAAAATTTGAAAAATGTTTGTCGACGTTTCAACGTCAAGCCTGCATTTGTCTGGATGAAGTTGCAATGCTAGACGCTTGTAGTTGCTCCTTAGCTGGTCCAACGTAAAGTTGTGGTCAAGACACAAGATCTTGTACGGATCGTCGTCCATTTCTCTTTTTTTATACTTGTGAGAAAGATGACAAGATATAAAAGCGCGGTATACACATGAATAATTACGACGGTATCAAAAATGAGTGACAAGCTGTACGTGCAACGCCTCGAGTCCAACGCTAAACTTCCATGGCGTGCAAGCGCCGAGGCCGCTGGATACGATATATGCTCAATCGAGGATGTCCGCATTGACCCGGGAACGTTTGCCCGCGTGCGCACCGGGATTGCAATTCGTGTACCTGAATCGACGTATGGACGCATTGCTCCACGTAGTGGTCTTGCCGCAAAGCATGGCATCGATGTTCTTGCTGGAGTGATTGACCGTGATTACACGGGTGAAGTGATGGTCATATTAATGAACAATGCTAAGGTTCCATTTGATATTTGTGTTGGTGATCGTATCGCCCAGCTTGTTTTGGAGCGTATTTGTATCCCAAGTGATGTGATAGAGGTAACTGAAATGACCACCTCGCAGCGGGGCAACGGCGGATTCGGTTCAACGGGAATTTGATGGTGGCGTTGACCTACGACCGCTGCTCGCCATATTGAACGAATTTGAGACGATGTTTTTCCACGATGCTTGACTCTGTGATTTTTTGAGGATCGCGGGTGGCAATAAACTCGATGATAGTGTCGTCAGGTTGAAACTGCTGCTAAGTTGTGTAACTTGACCAAATCCTCTTGCATCAATCAAGAATTGCACATCATTCAAAAGAGCAAAGACGTTACTTGCCAGCTTGGGTGACTTTTGCAGCGTTGTGATCAGTGCATTTGTGAGTGCACCCTCGAAGCGACGTCTGTCAGGAAACCATGCATCGGCGGACACACTATCATCTCTGCATCCTGAGATCATAACGATGCGCGCTGGGCTCGGATGGCCTTCTACCGTGAACGTGGGCCTTTTCCGTCCCGTGTAATTGCGGGTAAAGTTGTGCCACAGAAATCTCAAGTCGCCCATGGTCGCGCTGTGACATGCATCGATAACGCAGACAACCCATGTGTGAGGGTTGAATGTCCGTAGGATGCTTCTGAATTCGTCATCTGTAATGATACCTGCTGTATCGTAATTTGATGGTATCAAGCATTCATCACGACCGTCGCGTTCATCCCTTGCATCGTCAAAGACCCATGATCCATGTCCACTATACGATATCCATGCCGTACGCAGCCCTCCGTCGCGCCAGCTTCGTTGTGAAAGGTCATTCAAACGTGCAAGGATGCCTTCACGGGTTGTGTTTGCCGTGTTGGAACCAATCTCGTCCGTGCATACGACGACGTTTTGGGATAGGAATCCCACTCCGTTGATGAGATATTGTTGAATGTTTGTTGCATCATTTATGCAGCCATTCAACCGCGATGCCGTAGGTCCGTTGGTGTAATTAATCCCAATTACAAGCGCAGCGTCCGTCATTTATGACTCGATGTTTTGTATAATATATAGAGACTTGCTCTTCAAAATGTCCTGAGAAATATATATGAACAGACGATGGGAGTCAAATGGTATGTATGCATCATTGCACTTATAACTGTGTTGACTGTTATTGTGGTCGTAGTAGCTCGATTGACCACACGTCAGGTGAACATCGTGACTGACAAAAAGACCATACAAAACTTGAGTCATGAATACTTTGCGTCAATGACTCCATCCGATTTGCATGCACGAGGCAAATGTGTATCAACCAACGCTTGTCACACTCGCTACTACGAGGCAGTTCAAAGACATATCAGCCCTTGGACATATTTCAGGTTGATGTCGTGGATTCGAAAGGCAGATGCTTATGCCGTGCAAGGCAATATGCGAAGATTGGCTCAACTACCATGGAACGTATGTATTCTGGATCAAGGCGTGGAAAATGGGTTCCCGCACACGCTTGGGTCGATCATATTCTTGCCAACAACATTTTTTCAACAAGATTCGAAGAGAGGAATCACCACTTTACTGCACGAGAAACTGCATGTTTATCAACGAGCGTTTCCATCACGTTGCCAAAAACTGTACACCAAATATTGGGGATACCATCCTGTACCAAAAAATAGGACGAACATACAGCATTACGATCTACGCAGAAGCAATCCGGACATCGATGACACGATGTACATGAAGGATGACTTGATCTGTTTGCAAGTATACAACTCGTTACACCCGTCGTCATTGACAGACTCGCGTGTGCAATGTTTCAATGATGGTGTTGATTTTCCAATCACGAAACTTGTGTACGAGCATCCAAACGAAGCGATGGCATACATTGTGTCCGAGTTGCTAACTGATGAAAATCATCATACTCCAGGGCAACACGGTGGAATGCGAGAGCGCGCTAGGCGTTGGATGCGATACGATGCGTGAATGATGTTTTTTAAAAACCTAAAAAGATGCAAACCACCATACGCATGCAGCCATCAAGTATATCAAGACCATTGTTCCCATGCGTATAGTCTCGGTCTTTGATGATGCCAATGTCAATACAACCGCGATGAAAGCGGGCAACAAGATAAAAAACGCAAACAGAAGAGAAATTATGAAGAGCAGCCGCCCCATGGGAGAAAGTGCAGTGTAAAATGCTTGAAGATATCGCAATAAATGAGATGCACGTTCGTTCATGTTCATTTGGATGAGCACTTGGTGTCGTTGAACGTACCCTGTTTCAGTTTCAGTTTCAACAACTGCATCGCCAATTTTCTGTATTTTGCCATCTTTTCCAAAGAATGTGTGGGGATAAGCGATCGCAATTTCAGTGATTTTACCAAGGTTTCTTGTTACCCATGCCGTAATCATGGTGTGATGATTATGCTTATTCAGTGTCTACTTATTTCACCTGCTTTTTTTTAGGTTGTTCTGAGACGAGTTTCTTTGCTATGCGTGCGTTTCGTTCTCTAACGCGTTCACGTGTTTCATATCGTGCGTTGGTCTCGCGACGGATATCAGGCAGCATATCCACGACCACAGTCGTAGATAAATGAGGTTTTGATGTGACGTCTGAAGAATGCCCTATGCGAGAGAGATCTAGTGACTTTTCGCGAGACGCAGCCAGATCAACAAGCAGTGGGCGTCGGACAGCATCGTTTGTGGCTTCTTGAGCCTTGATAAGTGTAGTCGAGTATTTTTCTTGAATAGCCACCTTGTCTGAATGGATCGACTCTTGTGCAATTTCCATTTGCGATCCATTGGACACTCTAGAAAACATGACAAGGGCTTGGTATTTTTGCATACATGACTTGAACGTTTTGACAGCATTTTCAAGGTCTACATCGTCGTCCATCATCATGCTTTTGCGGTACTCTGCAATCCCGCACTGTGTCAACGCTTGTTGGACGTCCATTTTCGCTTGATGAATAGCCAATTGCAAGTCTGTATACTTTGGAAACCGAACAGACGTTGTATACTGGTCTGCGTTGGTGTACCGAACACCACTATCCGCTCCAGGAAGAGTATTTAACTTGACGCCCGGTGCCGTGATTCCTGACAGTACATCACGGTACTGTAACACAGTCGGATGGTGGCCCAGAGTGACGAGATCATTCACGGCTTTTTGCATGGTAGTGATGTGTGTTTGTTAAATTGTATGCATACGATAATTTACGATAGTTTTTGCGGGAGTTTTCTCTTGCAGACTTCTCCATTGACGACAATACATTATCTTGCACCAAACTAATTGAAAGCCCTGGAATCATTTTGTCATTTCAAAGTACACACTGAGTATACACTGAGTACACACTGAGTACACACTGAGTATACATACACACGGTTGTATCATTAACAGTTTATGCAATCACTACTAACGCCGGTGGTGCGCACAGCACCCTTTGCAAGTAATGTTGCAATCTTTGCAAGCAATGCTTCAGTATTTGCAAGCAACATCGCAGTGGGAACAGTCACAGACACGTATTCATCAAATGCCTCGACGTTTGCGAGCAACGCTCTGCCGGCGTTGACATCAAGAAGCACGTTCGCATCCAACGCTGCGGTCTATGGTTCCAACACGGCCACCAGCGCAACGGCCACGGCCATCTACGGTTCCAACACGGCCACCAGCGCAACGGCCACGGCCGTCTACGGCTCCAACACGGCCACCAGCGCGACTGCCACGGCCGTATACGGCTCCAACACTGCCAACACCGCAACGGCCACGGCCATCTATGGCTCCAACACGGCCACCAGCGCGACTGCCACAGCCCTCTACGGTTCCAACACGGCCACCAGCGCGACTGCCACAGCCCTCTACGGTTCCAACACGGCCACCAGCGCAACGGCCACGGCCGTCTACGGTTCCAACACGGCCACCAGCGCAACGGCCACGGCCGTCTACGGTTCCAACACGGCCAACACCGCGACTGCCACGGCTCTCTACGGTTCCAACACGGCCAACACCGCGACTGCCACGGCCCTCTACGGTTCCAACACGGCCAACACCGCAACGGCCACGGCCGTCTTCGGCTCCAACACGGCCAGCACCGCGACTGCCACGGCCGTCTACGGTTCCAACACGGCGAATAGTGCAACGGCTACTGCATCATTCTCATCCAATACATCAGTCTACGGCTCCAACACGGCCACCAGCGCTACAGCCACAGCCGTCTATGGATCCAATACGGCCAATAGTGCAACGGCGACAGCTGAATTTGCGTCAAACGTGTCCGTTGAAACATCCAATGCAACATTTTCGAGTCTGTCAAACGTGCTCATGTTGAGTGGCGGGACCATGACAGGCGCCGTATCAAACTTGATCGTCTCGGGGGCATTGATGCCTTCGTCCAATTCTGCGTACGATATTGGTTCAAATTCCATGGGCTTTCGCAATGTTTACTTGGGTAGTAACAGCGCGGTGATAATGGACGGCGCGCGCATTGGAGTATCAGTTCGCAATGCTATTCTTGACGGTTTTCTAACTTCTGGAATCATTGCAGACACCATTTCAAACTGGTATGATCAGTCAAGTGCATCCGATAACAACTGGACATCAGTGTGTTCGTCAAGTTCTACTCGCTTTGTTGCGGTATCGAAGACCGGAACGAATGATCGCGTGATGACAAGCGATAATGGTATCGAATGGACAAGCCAAACATCAGCATCTGACAACGATTGGACATCCGTCACGTACTCTACTATGCTGGATATGTTTGCCGCGGTTGCATCTTCAGGCACTGGTAATCGAGTCATGACAAGTGTTGACGGCGGATTTACGTGGACAACTCAAGTGTCTGCATCGGACGCAAGTTGGAACTGTATATGTGAATCGCATGCACACCCATCCTATGGGTTTGTGGCTGTGGGAAATGGTGGTGCAATCATGACAAGCTCTGACGGTTCTACATGGACGTCCCGCACGTCTGGTATAACGACTAATTTGAATTCAGTATGTGGTCATTGGAATGGCATGCTTGTGGCGGTAGGTGATGGAACGGTGTTGACGAGCGTAGACGGCGGCGTATCTTGGACCATTGGAACGCCTGCGGCAAGTTTAAACTGGACATCCGTGTGTTTTCAGGAAAGCATTGAAATGTTTGCAGCTGTAGCGGATACGGGAACCGGCAACCGTGTCATGACGAGTACAGATGGTGTCAATTGGACTTCGCAAACATCCGCTGTTGACAATGCATGGTGTAGCATTGCAGCAGCTTCTGACATATCAGCGTTTGCGGCCGTTGCCAAAACAGGTACTGGTAACCGTGTCATGACGAGTACAGATGGCTCTACATGGATAGCTCGTCAGGTGCCATACGACCTCGATTGGCAGAGCGTATGCTGGAACCAATCTCTAGATTGCTTTGTTGCGGTTGCGTCAAGTGGAACTAGCAATCGCGTCATGAAGACCAACACTCCATCATACCGCCGTGTTGAGTTCAATAGCATCAATGCTATCAGAATCAACGAAGGTGGACAGTCGATTTCAACCGCAATCAACAATGCACGGAATACAGCTTTTGCTGCACAGGATACAGCTGATGCGGCTATGAACGACATAACTTCACTTTCAGGGGTGGTGGCAACCGCTAACAACGAAATCGTTCAGGTGTCAACCGTTGCAGTTTATGGTTCGAATACGGCCACCAGCGCCACGATAACTGCGGAATTTGCGTCCAATGCTGTGGTATACGGTTCTAACACGGCCAATAGCGCTACGACAACTGCACTATTTTCATCCAATGCTGCGGTGTATGGCTCGAACACGGCGAACAATGCGTCAAGCGCTGCACTATACGGCTCGAACACGGCTAATAGCGCTACGACAACTGCACTATTTTCATCCAATGCTGCGGTGTACGGTTCGAACACGGCGAACAATGCGTCAACTGCTGGAGTATACGGCTCGAACACGGCCAATAGCGCTACGACAACGGCCTTGTTTTCATCCAATGCTGCGGTGTACGGTTCGAACACGGCGAACAATGCGTCAAGCGCTGCACTATACGGCTCGAACACTGCCAATAGCGTTACGACAACTGCACTATTTTCATCCAATGCTGCGGTGTACGGTTCGAACACGGCGAACAATGCGTCAAGCGCTGCATTATACGGCTCGAACACTGCCAATAGCGCTACCACAACGGCATCGTTTGCTTCAAACACGAGCGTCTTCGGCAGCAACGTGGCTGTATATTCATCAAACCTTGCAGTGTACGCGTCTAACGCGGCGGGGACGGGTGGAGGAGGTGGAAGTGCGACCTTTGCATCAAATGCTGCAGCATTCGCCTCCAACACCGCAGTCGCGGCGCTCCCGCAAACAGGCGGAGTCGTTGCCGGTGATGTCACCGTCAGCGGGACGCTATCGGCATCCAACTTTACAGTGGCCGGCCACGTGATGCCCGCTGCAAACCTAACATATGACCTTGGTAGTAGCAACGTGCGCTTTCGCGATTTGTACTTGTCGAGCAACACAATCGACCTAGGCGGCGTGCGTATCCAAAGTCGCGGCGGGAACGCCATTACACTGGGTGGGATAAACGTCAAATCTTTGCATACCATGAGCAGGGCGAACACAGGCTTGGCAAATGCCGCGGTGAGTACATGGAGCACGCGTACGTTGCCGCCTGTCACAGCCAATTACAGCGGCAGTTGTTGGGCACCTGAACTCTCCTTGTTTGTGATAATCGCAAATACTAGTGGTGGTATTGTTGGATCCCGGGTGATGACCAGTCCCAACGGCAACACTTGGACCTACCGTACGACCCCGGCAGAAAACAATTGGAATGCGATTTGTTGGTCCCCAGATTTAATGCTTCTAGTTGCGGTGAGCACGAGTGGCACTGGCAACCGTGTTATGACGAGTCCGGATGGCATCACGTGGACATCACGGTCCTCTGCGGCGGATAACTTTTGGCAATCGGTGTGCTGGTCTAGCGAGGTGAGCCTCTTCGTTGCTGTCAGCAATAATGGAATAGGAAATCGCGTGATGACCAGTCCAGATGGCATTACGTGGACTACGCGGACTTCCGCATTGGACAATAATTGGGTATCAGTGTGTTGGTCGCCCGAAGTGTCCTTGTTCGTCGCGGTGGGTATTACCGGCACGAATAATCGCGTGATGACCAGTCCCGATGGTATAACCTGGACGTCGCGAACTGTTCCGTCCGCAAACAGTTGGGCCTCAGTATGTTGGTCCCCTGAATTGTCGCTCTTTGCATCAGTGGCACATTCAGGGACAGGAAATCGTGTAATGACAAGCCCTGACGGCATCACGTGGACAAGTCGCACGTCAGCATCAGATATTGCGTGGCAATCGGTATGTTGGTCGTCACAACTTGGCATCTTTGTGGCGGTGGCCAACACTGGAACGGGCAATCGAGTCATGTCGAGCTTGAATGGCATAACGTGGACGACTCGGGCAAGCGCTGCTGACCATAATTGGTTCGACGTGTGTTGGTCACCGGAGCTTTCAATGTTTTTGGCAAGCAGTAGTACCGGAACAGTCATGGCAACTCATCCCATGTTACCAAGTAGCATGTCGACGTTAATCGCCAATCCTGCGGTGGTGTCGATGAGTAACAATGTCCTCGTCACGTCCAATGTAAACGTCGCTGGAACCATGATGGTGAACGGTTCGCTTGCCAACGTCCGGTTGTTCAATGAGCTCACAAAACCAAACAGTGGCTTGGCATTGTCTGCAATAACCAATTTGATTACATCCGGTAGCACTGGTGGTGCTTCCATTATTTCAGAAATCTGTTGGTCGCCACAACTGTCGTTGTTCGTGAAAGTAGGTTCGGGAGAGGCACATACGAGTCCAAACGGCATGAACTGGACATCTCGCACGGTAGCAGCAAGTAATTATTGGAGGAGCGTGTGTTGGGCGCCAGAACTGAGCTTGTTTGTCGCAGTTTCTGACAGTGGGACGGGGAATCGCGTCATGACGAGTCCGGAAGGGATAACATGGACCTCTAGAACATCGACTGCAGATAACTCATGGAATGGTGTATGTTGGTCTCCGGAGTTGGCGTTGTTTGTGGCTGTGTCTGGCAATGGTACCGACAGGGTGATGACCAGTCCGGACGGCGTAACGTGGACTCCGCGCACCCCTCCCGCGACTATTACTTTAACCAAAGTTTGTTGGGCGGCCGAACTGAGGATTTTTGTCGCTGCATCGAATAATACATCAATTTTGACAAGCCCTGATGGCATCACATGGACATCGCGAACATGTCCCAATTGTAACACGTATGGACTTTGTTGGTCTCCCGACCTCATGTTGTTCGTGGCTGTGGGAATTAATCAAGTCATTATCACGAGTCCCAACGGTATCACCTGGACATCGCGCACGAACCCAACAACAAATCCATTGTATTCCGTTGCATGGTCGCCAACATTGTCGATGTTTGTGGCTTGCGCATCATCTGGTACTGCCGGAACAACCGTGCTAGCGAGTCCCGACGGCATTACGTGGACTGCACGAGCAGGTTCAGCCGCGGGCTACATTGCAGTCTGTTGGTCTCCTGAGCTCGGTATATTTGTGATAAAAACAGGCTCCGGTTCAAGCGTTCACATTTCCACTCCTGTCGCACCTGCGCCCATGTCTACGCTCATAACACACCCCACATTTGCGTCAATGAGCAACAACACAATGCTTGTCAGGACTTTGGTGACCTCCAACTTGACAGTCAACAGCAACCTCAACGTCCTTCAAGGCGCTGTAGGTATCGGCAAGAGCAACCCCGCCTACAAGCTCGACGTCGTGGGCGACATCTATGCGAGCGGCAACGTGGTGGCCTATTCGGATATCCGTCAAAAAGAAAATATCATAAACATTGACTCTGCGCTCGACAAGGTCCTCCACCTACGTGGGTGCACATACTCCAAGATAGGCGATGAAAGTCACAAAAAGTATGTTGGTGTCATCGCGCAAGAGCTCCAAGAAGTCCTCCCCGAGGCTGTGTCATCTGATCAAGACGGGATGTTGAGCGTCGCGTATGGCAATATCACGGCTCTGTTGATTCAAGCCATCAAAGAGTTGAGTGCACGCGTGGACGATATTGCCGCACATGTGCCCCAATTATACGGTCACTCAAATGTTTAATCAAATGTTCAATCAAATGGTCAACCATGATGGCAAACCATGCAACGATAGGAGCGTCGATACGCGATTTGTTGAACTCGTATTTAACTGTTCATAAATAACGGTGTCTATAATTTCACGTGTTCTATCTGACGGCACGCTGATTGTGTAGTCGAGCATACAAGGTACCTTTTTGGCGGGCATGAGCGTTACAAATTGTTGCAAGGTCGTTGCTCCTCCAGATGTTGTCTTGACTTTATCTTTGTCATCACGCGGTGGTTGTTGAGTTGCCAATGCAGGAATCATCTTAGATGATGCTATATTGAATAATCGCGCCGCAATCAAAGCACATGTGAACGACTCCTTGAGCATCGCCGCACCAATGTGGTCACTTGAGTTTTTCGTTTGAAGGTCCTTAAAGTTCAGTAACGGACATTCAGATTTGATTTGGTGCATTTGGTGTACCCGAAACGATTTCAAGCGAGCATTGATAGTTGTCATCATTGCGTGAGCCTTGCCCCACATTGGTATGTTCAAGGAAGTCGTTTTTGTTGTTTTAGAATTCTCTGCGCTGTTTATTTTTTTGAATGCATGCCTCAACAGGTACGCCAGTATCGCATAATCGTTGCCCTTGTGCGCTTCGGTGACGACTTTGCTTGTTTTTCCGAGCACAGATGCGAGATCGCGCAAGACCTTGTTCACATCATAGTCGTTTTCATTCGTAGTGCTACTAGCAGCATCACTAGCGCCCGTTGTAAAGAGCATAGATAGATCCCCAGCGCACGTCTCCAAAAGTGCGACAATCGCGGCGCAATCTGATTGACACTCGTACACGATTCCCGTCGCAAGTAACATGGCGTTGGGAAACGATACTCTAAAGACCAGCATCAAGCTCGACACAAGGTTACCAAACTTGCTAAAGCACCCACTGATACCTGAAATGGATTCATAAGTGACGTTCGACGACATTCGCGTATCGTAGTCCATGTGAGTGTAATGCTTCGATTTTTCGTCGCCCTTTACCCACACATGTATGACGCGGTAGAAATGCAGCACAGCTATGGCGGACAACACCTGAACGGCATGGGGCGGTGTCAGCAAGCCGTGAAAATCCTTCACACATTCTGCGAGTTGTTTGTGGCTCCTCATCATATTCATCAACTCGTCGGTCACATCAATCGTCAAGATCGTTGGCTCGGGATACTCTGGAAGATTGCAGTAGTCATCCTTTGTGTACAGGTGCAGCGCGGTACCTGGGCGCTGTCGCCCTACGCGTCCGAGTCGTTGTCGGATCTGGGCGCGCGAAGTAAACTGCTTCTTGATGACTTGTCCACACGCTGCAGGATCCCATGCACTGGTCAATTGCAGGCCTGAATCGATGACAATATCCAGATTGGTCATTGTCAATGAGGACTCTGCAATGTTGGTTGCAAATACAACTTTTCGCTTTATCGGTGCAGTGACATTGTCAACAGCAAGCTGTTGGTCTTGTTGTGACAATTTGCTGTACAACGGTCGACATGCGACTTCACTATTACGGCAAGCTTCTACTGTTAGAGGACATGAACGATTGAATATCTTGCATCCTTGTGCAGCATCTTTTGATGTCGGCACAAAGAAAAGGATGTGACCATTCGTTTGTGGTGTTGTAAGCCCGCTCTTGGATTCTTTCGCTTTTGGGTTATTGCCGCCGCACGTGCTAACATCATCTTCAACGACATCTAATCCCAACTTGGGGTTGTTCCCTATGATGTTCGTGACTGCATTGATACCGGTCATGAGGTACGTGCTTGCTGATACGTTTTTTTGCATAAACATCGATTGGACAGGATGATTGGGAGTCCCAGATACGGATATCACCGAGACGGATATTGTTTGCGCGCTTGTGGTGGTGGTGGGCGTGTCAGGGACTCCTTCTCCTCCACCACCTGTCGCAAAATACTTGACGAACGGTGTAGTATCGATAGTCGCACTCATGATGATGACCCGTAAATCAGGTCGACGTCCCGTCATCAATGCGCGTTTTATCGCGAGCAGCAAAAAGTCGGTGGGTACAGGTCGTTCATGCGCTTCGTCAAGGATGATGACACCGTATTCTGAAAACAATGGATCATTGCGTGAGATGTTCAAAAGGTACCCGTCTGTCAAGTACAAGATGCGCGTTGCTTCTTTAGAATACGTTGTCGGCGGAGAGCCTCTGAATAGCTCCCCCACTTCATTGCCTAGAGTTACATCCGCAGTCATCGCGCCGTATTCGGCGTTGCTGTGAGTCGTTGCCGCTTTGGGATTGGTGACGGCTACTCTCTTTGTTGGCGTGCTCGTTGATAACGTGGAAATGTACTTGGCAGCAATTTTGGGCATGATGACGGTCTTGCCGCTGCCTGTACCAGACGTCAAAATGGTCACTTGATGTGTAGACATTGACTCGACGATTTGGCGGAGTTTGTTGGTGTTTACATACATGGGCAAGCGAGCCCAAGTGCGTTGTGCAATTTCCCGATAAGACGCGCTCCATGGCTTGCCATTGAGATGATTTACGCCCGTATGATGACCATGCACATCCAGGTAATCGTTCTCCATTCAAACACTGATGTGATGCTCTATACTTATATGCATAGAATTGATCATGATCATAATGATGGCGTTGTTGTGGCGACGGGAACGCCGACAATGCCGATATTCTCAGCGAGGAATGATGTTATGAAAATGTAAGCCTCCTTGAGCTCCGACCACTTCACAAAGCCTGTGATGAGGATGTTTCCCGTGTGGAAAATCATGATTGTAGCGGGTGTACTACGCGTGCTAGGAGAGTACTTGACTTGAACAGCGGCGTGGTTCAAGGGTTGGTATGTGGCTTTGATGTTTCCACGTTTGGACTGGAGCGCATGCAACGAGCGAAACGCATCCTGCGACTTGATGCAATACCCTGGGATTTTGAAGTTTGTGTTGATCATGTTTATCGTTGCATCCATGATGGTAATATCATCTCGATTGAACAGAGCGCGTAAGATTTCGCACATGATGTCGGCATACTTCATACACTCCACGGTGGTGACACACCCAACGATGTGAAGGGTACCGTTCGAGTACACGCGCAACGATTTGCTGTTGACCGCCTCTTCACCGTGGGCCTTGGCGACAGCCTTCTTGCGCTTTTGAGAAGACCGTTTGGTGACATTGCCAGTCTTGACCTTGCGTGATCTCTTTGGCTTTTTCGTCGCGTCGCAACAACGATCCGTGGCATCATGCGACGACAACAACACGTGATTCTTGACCTCGTCAATAGTCACGGCGCAAGCATTGTACATCCCTCGACGCTCCGACTTGATCTCCATGACAAAGTCGTCCTTGTATTTGGATAGGATTGTTGTGACCTTTGGGTTGTCCATCATGTTTCGTACCACGTTAAGCCCGATGTCTTTGAAGGACAGTTGCGTTGTGATGGTCATGGTTGAAGTCATGGGTGGCGTCGGCACGATTCCACGATTTGTATCGGCGCGAATCGTCTTCAGATGGAGGATTTGTTGGTGGATGTGTTCAAAGGCGATCGCCTTGCACGCCTCGTGGTTAGCAAAGCTATCCTTGTAGCTTGTGAACTTCTTGACGTCTTGAAGCGATAGGTCGTTAAAGTCCGGGAAGTGCTTGTCCTCGTTGGCAACGACATCATGCTTGTAAAAATCAATGTCTTGATTCATCGTATTGACATGTTGCTCTTGCAGTTGCTCTTGCAGTTGCTCGTGTAGTTGCTCGTGTAGTTGCTCTTGCAGTTGCTCGTGTAGTTGCTCGTGTACTTGCTCTTGTAGTTGCTCGTGTTGTGGTTCCTCACCGCCGCCGTCAATGCCCATCTCTGCATCAAATTCCGTCCCAAAATCCATCCACGACAATTCCTCGTCCAACAACTTTTCCAACGATGATGGATCATCGTCATCCATGAAGAAAGCATAATCATCGTTCAGTAGTACGTCGGTCATTGTGTTTCTGAGAGTCTCTACGAAGTATTCAACGAGTACTCGAGTATTCTTTCTTTATATCTCCCCCCCTCCTTGCGTTTAATCTGCTGTACTTTTGTACATCGTACTAGCAGTACACATGCAGCAGCATAACGAATGCAACCCATTGTAATCGTATCATACTCTTCGTTAGAGCATGCATTCATACGCGTCCTATTGGATCAATGCAAGCAGTTTGCAAAGCGCACAATTGTGACGTATGGCTCCCGTTTATATACTGGTGATGACGAAGATGTGAACTGTATCCGTCAATTGAGTGAAGAATACAGAAATGATCAAATACAGTTTTCATCGTATCCTGTTCGTTTGGATGAGCTGGACGATCCGGTGCTTTTGCACAACAGGTCTCGCGCGACGGGGATCTCGGTGGCCGCTCTGCAAGATGACGATTGGGTGTTGTTCTTGGATGCAGATGAGGTTCCAGAGGCATCAGCGGTCAAAGAATTTTTGAGATCACATGACTTTGGCGACCGCGATTGCGCTTATAAACTTGCCAACTACTGGTACTTTATGCTTCCCACATTGCGCGCCAAGCAAGTAGAAGATTCGATCGTGCTCGTTCACGCATCGTGGATCGCACAAGATGAAGCATTGTGGCAACCGCGCGAACGAGATGGCATTCTCCTGTTTTGTATGGCAATGCACGTCAAACGTCACATTCAGCGACAAGTATACTCTACAGACTCACACAGACCAATGTTTCACCATTATAGCTGGGTCAGATCGTTTCCACACCTCTTGTCCAAGGTACGTGGTTGGGGACACCGCAATCAACGGAACTGGGAGCATCTGCTAAGAGAAACCCGGGCGGAGCTGAGGCAAGGGCATGTACCCGTGAACGATTTCGTACATGGTTACGAATTAGAAGTCGTACCCTCTGCATTTTCAGGTATTGACATTGCCGCATTTTAAATATGTTTGTTGAGTATATTGGTTGTTGAGTGTATCGTCACGATAACCCCACCGCCACCACCGCCATGAGCAAACCTGCAGTCGGTCTACTCGATGGCAACAGCCTCGTAATATTGTACATCATGAAGGTGTACCGTATAATGTCGATCTGGTTGATTTTATATGTTTTGGACAAGGTGTATCAAGGACAGTACATGGAGGATGTGTACGTTTCGCACCGTTCTCCGACATCCATGTCCATGTTGCCTGTGCTATTAGTATCAATCGAAGGCGTGTCATTTGCCTTGTTCTTCTTCATGTTGTTGCTATTCAGGAACCGTTTTCGCATCACGAAGAATACATTCATTATCGATGAAATCTTGTTACGTCACGTCCTCGTTGACTATGCATTGACCACGACAAGCATCATGCTCATTGGTACAGCCGTAATTGCGGTTGTGTGCAGTAAGGATACGTTACGGTTTCATCACGATGGTATGCGAGGTATACGCGCGGCCTCGCGAATCATATTTTACTCATCAATCATCGTGTTGTTATTGCCAATGTTTCTGGTGTACTGACGCAGTCTTTTTTTTGCTGCACAGAAATCACAGAAAGTCTTCACAGATGCTCGGCCAACAACAAAGCAACAATAACAGGTTTCTTAACGTCCGTCAACATGTAGAGGTCTCCGCACAACAAGGCGGGCGTGAGTACATGGAGGATCGGTATTCCGTCATAACGTCCAAATCCTCTCCATGCTGTGTGTTGAGCGTTTTTGATGGGCATGGCGGTTACCAAGTTGCGGAGTTTGCATCACAACAGTTGCCTACCATGCTCATGAACAGTTTTGTCAATACGAGTGATGACAAGATGGATATCTTTAGAGACGCGTTTTTAGACATTGACCGTCGTGCGGTACGCGTCGTGCCGCGAGGCACACAAGCAACGGTCGGATCGACTGCATGTGTTGCTCTCATTCATCGCGCGGATAAAAACAACAAGTACATGTTGTGGGTTGCGAATTCTGGCGACTCGAGGTGTGTGTTGCGGACCGCACGAGATGTAGTCCAAATGTCTACTGACCACAAGCCGCATGCAAGGTCCGAGCGCGCGCGCATCGTATCACATGGAGGGTACGTTGCCAACGTCAATGGAATTCCACGTGTGCAAGGGAACTTGAGCCTGTCAAGGGCGCTCGGTGATTGGTATATGCGTCCTTACGTCATTCCACATCCAGGAATCAGTCAGCGTGTCCTGAGTCCAACCGACAAGTACGTGTTGCTCGCAACGGATGGATTATGGGACGTGTTTACGAGTAAAGCCGTATGTGACTTTGTGGACAATCTTCTGTACAAAGAATCGGTATCGTTCCGTCAAGTGCCTAAACGCCTCGTGCACGCCGCAATGGCACGGGGATCACAGGATAACATCACGGTTGTGTTGGCCATGCTCTCGTAAAACAATTTGAAATGATTTTGTTCTCTCTGTACAAAGTATGCGCTGTCTTTATTATAATTAGTCTTACAAGTCGACATGTCACCACGACAAGATGTTGTTTTGTACTTTTCAATGTTGAGCGTGCTGCTCATTACCTGTCTAGTTGCAATCAGCGCAGTTTGGTCAAGGCAACGCAATTCGGAATGGGCATATTACATCATCGTCGTCGTTATACTCGTCATAGCCTTTGCAATTCCAGACCTCGTTTGGATTCTTAACGTACACACTCAAGCTGCGTGGTTGCCCATGGGCGCTGCTTTGCAGGACCTGCAACAAGCAATGATGGTGGATGAAGATAACACCAAAGTTCGAGAATCAATATCCGTTGTTGAACGCGCATGGACGGTGTTTTTGACTCAGTATGTAATCACATTGTCAGTGGTCGGTATAATGGTGTTATACGGTATTCGTGTTAAGCGAATGCAACATGCTGCATCGCGGCAACTGATGCGTGGAGGTGGAGACGACGACGATCAACAAGAAGACATAAATATCCTATTGAAAAAGCTTGATCCTGAAAGTGCAACACTATTAGAGGATGCATTGGAATACCTCAGGGCCGATCCCGAGTTAATAGGACACGTAATATCCACTGTCATGCAGCAGATATCTGCTGCCACATGCAGTCACAGCTCCTCAAGCTCCTCAAGCTCCTCAAGCTCATCAAACTCCTCAAGCTCATCAAACACTCCAGACTCATCAGCAGCCGTAGGGCCGGCAATCGGCAAGGCAATATCAGCGGTATCCGCAACAGCCGCAACAAGCAAGACAGATGCAAAACCAATACTCCCTGCAATGAAATCATTGCCTTCGATCCCAATGGGTGCCATGGGCAAGTTCCTGGGTAAGTTCAAGTTCAACAAGGGCTCCAAAAAGAAAGATGGCGACGAGGAAAAGAAAGATGGCGACGAGGAAAAGAAAGATGGCGATGATGAAAAGAAAGATGGCGACGAGGAAAAGAAAGATGGCGACGAGGAAAAGAAAGAAGGCGATGAGGAAAAGAAAGATGGCGAAGATGGTGATCAAAGCACTAACTCACCCCCCACCACTGATGGAGAACAAGGACCTGAGACGCCAGATGAAGAATCAGGAAATGAGAATTCCGCACAAGGAAATGAGAATTCCGCACAAGGAGAGGAGAGTGCCGCACAAGGAGAGGAGAGTGCCGCACAAGGAGATGAGAATTCCGCACAAGGAGAGGAGAGTGCCGCACAAGGAGAGGATAATGCCGCACAAGGAGAGGATAATGCCGCACAAGGAGAGGATAATACCGCACAAGATGACTCTGGGGATAACTCTGGGGATAACTCTGGGGATAACGCTGGGGACAATGAGCAGTCAGGTGGTGGTCTCCCCAAGGCTGCACTTGAAACGACCAGGGATTTCCTATCGGGGCTGCGATCGTATGGCTCGAATATCACAGCTGCCCGACAGTACGTAGAATCATTCAATAGAAAGGCAATCGCGTATGGCACTGCTGCAGTGGGTCCGATGGATAAACAAGCAATGATGATCATGACGTTCGGATTATTTGCGTTGATAATGATTTCAATGCCGTTGTTGACATTGTCTGAAGCGTTTGTGTCGAGCCCTACACATGGGGATTACGAGCGAGGCCATCAATTGTTGCATGACAAGCGTGGTGCAATTGTGCGACTGTGCATGGCTACGTTGGTGATGAGTATATGTGGTGTGCTATTGACGTGACATTGGTATAGCTATATAAAACTTGCTTTTTTCTCAATGGTATAATAGTAGTAGTGGTAGAACCGCACACAACAGAGCATGTTTCACAGCAGCCGACATGGAGGAGGAGGAGGAGGACCTCAGCAACAACAGCAACAACAGCAACAACAGCAACAACAGCAACAACAGCAACAACGTCGTCCAGAAATTCTACCGTACAGCAACGAGCAACGCGCGTTCATCGAATCGCATATTGAAAACATCAAGCAAGATGCAGATACCATGGCCAAGAACACGATTGAACCAACGATACAAACGCGTAAGAAGATGATGACGATCATCATGGAGTACGTCCGTGCTAACAAGCGCAAAGTTTACGGCGGAGTGGCAATTAACGCCCTGGTACGCGCCAAGAGTCCCAAGGATGCTTTCTATGACGATGCCACAGACGTCGCGGACATTGACTTTTACACCCCATATCCCGTTCAAGATCTCAAAGGTATTTGCGATGCGCTGAGAGACAACGGTATCAAGTACGTCGAGGGCAAGGAAGCTCAACATGTAGAGACCTTTACAATTCATGCAACCTATTGGAAATGCTGCGATATCAGCTACGTTCAAAGTGCGGTCTACAAGAAGATCCCAGTCATTGAAATGGACGATGGTATGGTCTACGCACATCCCAACTTTATGTTTATTGACTTTCTCCGCATTCTCAATGACCCATTGACATCATATTTTCGTCTTGATAAAAGTTTTCCACGCTTTACGAAGCTTCACCAATTATATCCTCTCGAGGGACCTTCAAGGTACGTGGATGTCCATCGTGCCGCAACGGACGTCTTTGGATCCCCGGCCACCGAACGCAGCAAAAAGATACGGATCGCAAGGCGCGTGCTGTTAGATTTCATCCCGAATAGCAACGCCGTCATTATTGGAATGAACGCGTACAATTCTATCATGGACCTTGCATCCGTAAAGGGCTACAATGGAGCCGCATCTGTAGATTCATCATCGACGAACAATGCGATTTTAATTGAAATATTGACAACAGAATTCTCCAAGGACGTCGCAACATTGTACGACTTATTGACATCAGAAGTTCCTGACGTCAAATACACAGAATTTCATCCGTTTTACGATTTTTTGGGCCATCGAGGACACTTTTCGCTACCCCACCCGCGGCAGACGGGTGGACCCGGCGAAGACGATCCTATCGTATTGCGCGTATTTGACAATAAACACAAGTGTGTGCCCTTTATGGTAGTACCTGTCGTTGTCCCACCGTTGGCTAAGCAAGCAGCTGGAACAGCAGGCAACTCCAAATTGAGCAGTCGCAACACCGACAAGCCAGAGACCATTCAAGCAAAAATTGGAACATTTACTGTCACGGTGATGTACTTGATGATCATGCGCTTTCGTGTGCGTGTGGAGAATCGTAACAAGAACATCGATGCCATCACCGTCGTCATGTATGACAACATGATCGCCAACCTATACGCTGCGCGGGCCGCATTCCTGTCCAGCAATGGCAAGACGCTGCTGGATAACACGCCCTTCAAGGAGTTTGTGTTGCCATGCGTGGGAGATGCGCTGCACGCGCTCCGCATCAATCATATGGTGCATGAGGAACGGTTTAGACGCTACCGACAACGCGGATTAAAGTATAATCCTGATAAATCAAGGACCATTGACACGTACCAGTTTAGCAACTCGTCGGGCAACATCATAAACAGCGCGCGTGATCGTTTCTTCAACCCACCGGGTTCTCAAGTGGAAGGAGAAGAAGATCACGTGTCTGAGAAAGCAGCGAGCGACTCTAAAATCGTAGTGAACGATTCATAATAAAAAATATCGTGCAGAACAACAACAATGTCCATCATCAACATGCAATATCATGGCGGAGGCGGTGCCGTGGACATGATATCGTCTGTCCAAGACTTGCTGACCAATAACGAGACTATCAAACTGATGCGCTGCATGTTTGCGTCGACATATATGTTTTCGATTGTCATAATCTTCTTGACGTTGGCGTGGCTCCGCGCATTGCCGATTCTGAACCGCGTGTTTCGAGTGCATGTAATGGTATTGGAACCCGTGTTGCAAGACGATAAAATTGAAGTTCGACTTTCAAAACGTGCGTCGCGTATCATCATGTTTGCGGCCATGATGTTGACACTCGCTGCTACATGTTTTTACTTTACTCTCCAACTCGTCATGTTGTATGCAGTGGCCCAAGCATTCGAGCTCATCGCAGACGCGATGCCAACGATGCTCTCCGTGTTTTCAGGTGTGATCCGTCAATTCTTCGGAACGAACGTTCTATTTGGCGCTTTGCACCCACAACACTTGCACTTGCACGGCGCTGTGTTGGGCACTCTCGTCATCCTTTGCCTATTGTATACGATGATGTCTCTCAAGGAACAGGATTTGGTCAATGCCAGCATGTTGCGGGACAAAATGTTGCGTCTCATCTACGCGGTGCCAATGGTGACGGCCATTCTGTACATCGCATACACAATTGCATGGATCGCCAAGACGTGTTTTTAAGAACATTTGATATAAAAAAGATCACGTAAACGACACGGTAACTGTCTGGGGGCGCGATGTCATGTGCCGCATTTGTTCGTAGTCGCCAGAACCCATGATGTGATAGTAAATTATCTTTTTGCCGCGCACGTTGCGCTCTTTGGATATGAGCGTCATGCCGTAGAGTCGAATGACTTGTTTTAGGATGGTGATACACTTTTTTTCATTTATGTTTTGAAGGTATGTCTTGGCTTTGCATGGCATGTAAAACGAGCTGAGTTCAGGAACGAGGTCCATCATGCTGGTTACAGTCGACATGGCGTGCAAATCGTGTTTGCAAAATTGTCGCCGGTCGTAGAAGCCATGCAATCCAAAGCACAACATGATGCGCAAAACTAAGATTTCATTGACGGGCTTGTTGAATAGTTGGTTTATCTTCATATACCATTACATGATATAATAAGGCTCGCATGTCCCGTTGTTTTGCAACCAATACAATGTCGGTAGTTTATTGTCACACCTGTTTGTGGTCTTTTTTAATAGTTTTTAATTGTTTTTTTTGTTTGTTTTGTGATGGATGCGGCTTTACCGTTGTTTTTTTTCCGCTTGCACCGCCGAACGACGTCGTAACTTTTGATGGCTGGTAAATTGCAGTCCATACCGTAGCTGTGTGGGAGCCATGTTGAATTTTTCTCGGCATTGGTACTGGTGCTCCTGGGCTCTTCTTCTTATCCTCCTCGGCCTGCTTGATGAGGTCCTCAATTTTCTGTTGGGTGTCGGACTTGATCAATGATGCCAATTTATTGCCAATTTTCCTCCAACAACTCTCTTCAGGAGTAGCTACCATATCGGAGACAATACTCGGAAGAGTTTTCATAGTATTTATGAAGTGATCCAAAATCTTTTTTTCTGCATTAAACCTGTCTTTTTCGGCTGTGGTCATATCTTCGCGCTGTCCTGCGTACTGCTGAAAGGTGTTCCAAAATGTAAGCAGGTCTTTTGCATCACAAGCGTCTGCTGTTGGTCTAGGTTCACTCATGTTCGTGCGATTGCAATCGGGTTTCTCGAATGATTTGAGGACGGTGTCTATGCCATCTTTGGAGCATCCCATATGTCTGAGCCAATCCACAATGGTCGGCTTCCTGGAATGATATACTTCAAGTGCAGAACCTTTAAAGACAGTGAATTTACCATGGGGAGGTATCTCTAACTCAACAAAAACCGCGCTGTTTTTTATGGGGTACCTGGAAATAATCAACTCGACCAAGATTAACGGCAATGGCATCATAGGACAACTCGTCGTATTCATCCGCACGCGTTGCACTAGACGATTTATTGCCATCTCTACGTCTTGTGCTGTAAATGTGTCATTGGCTCCCCACCACTTTAGAATGTATGCAAATAGGTCCGAGATATCATCGAGTGCTACTTTTTTGGTGTTAACAGCAGACATTGTATACAATGCTATACAGGGTTCATGAGAAATTTTCCTATCTCATGTGGTCTGTCATACAGTGCACGCTTCAAGTCGGCCACATCGACGCGGGGCAAAACGGGATGACACTCCCATGTCTTGTACTTCAAGTACTTTGAAAAATCAAACGCCGTGGGGTACATGTGCAAGACTCCGCAGCGAACATCGTGCATGAGTGCGCGCACGCCATCATTTGGCAACAGATGCGAAGACTGTGGGGGCAAGACCGTAAGGAGTTGTAAGACGGGGTCCGTGATGAGCAGCTCTTGATTCTCCTCGTCAAGTTTTGCCAAAATTGAATCTACATCGCGCGCGTCCGGGTGACACAACATGAAGTTGTGCAGATCGGTGGCCGTTGGCGCCGCGATGAAGGGATAGTGCCACGTCTTGCTTAAACACACTTGGGCAGTGTATCGATACGACCAAATGACACCTTGCACATACGCCATACATATTGTTGATAACTCTGACGCGCTGTCTGCACCACTCGCGTCAAGGTGCAGCACGTGATGATGATAACGAGGTCGCCATCCTGGCCGAGAAGGTTGAATAACGTCACGGGGAAATGGAAACATCAATGGCAAATCTTCAATGATGGATGCTGTTCGCGTGCCACCGCGCTGCATTACTTTGCGCTGCATGTCAGAATGCCGTTTCTCTGCATTATCCATGGCCTCGCTTTCTGATTGAGCCAAGATCTCTACGATGCGCGTCAGAAGGCGCATGTCGATGTTGTAGGTCTTTGCGTTTACGATCGCACTGGCACCCGCCTCTTGAAGGACCTTGTCTCGTGCGCTCATCAAGGCCTCGATGCCGTTGTCTTGTACACTGATGCTTGGTAGACGCGGTACAAAGTCATTCCCAATGAAAACACACAAGAGCGCAAAGTCATCCGCGGAGCACTTGAATCGTTTTTCTATGCCCCATAACAGGCGTCGCGCGTCGATGAAAGCAAGATTGATGTCTTTTTGGTGGGGTCTACGAGCATCGTCCTCCTCTCTGACGATCCACAATCCTCCATCAACGATGTCATCCTTGTCCCCCGTGATCCATGATGTGTAAAGCAATGCTTGAAGGATCAAGTCAGCGTCCATGCCATACACAATATCTACACAGTTGGCATCTGCGTTACCACGTAAGAAATTAAAAATCTTTTGCTCGCCCTCGCCTTCTTCATCTGGACCACTGATGATGATGTTTTCAACACCAACACGATCACGAACATCATTTTTGACTGCATGGAGATAGTCGTTCATTCGCGCCATGAATCGTGTTCCAGGCGTAATGGCATTGGAGTCCCATGGTTGTGACTCTTCTTGGTGTTCTTGTTGTCTTTTGATCCACGTCGAAGCAAATCGACGATATCGTTGTTGTTGCATCTTTGCTCGAGGTGGAACGCCATCAACAGCAACATACAACAATTTTTCAGGGGACAGTAACTTGCATCGCATGACCAACCGTTCCACCGCCGCGATCATAATGCGGTCTTCAAAATCATCCATGTGCTCTTGGTCATTCTTTTTTGGGACCTCACGGATCGCTTCGTGTATAGTTCCGTTGAAATCGATGAATAGTCGGTGATGTCTCATGCCTTTCGGTGGTGCGCTCATGATGGTATTCGAGAGTGATTTAGCCAAGAAACGTGCAAAAAAAGGAATGCCCATCTTGGTTTAGGGTTTCAAGTTTCACGTGTCAAGGTGCCAAGGTGCCAAGGTTTTTGTTTTCAAGGCTAGCTGAAAACTCCACGTGTATATAGCTGTCTCGATGTTATCATGCACATTGTATACGATATAAACTGCATTTTATGTCGTATCTTCAAAAACATCAACAAACATGGAATGTCAAAAAACATTAACAGACAACACTAGAAGCCAACAACAAGTATGGAACATCGAAGACGTGCAAGTCACGAGCATTCGGATCAAGAAACCCATCACATTGTATGGCGATAGACGATCATTCAAGGTCATGTATCGTCCATCCGAATCCGCGGAATTTCCATTGTTTGTTCAATCTCCAATGTGGACGTTAATGCATCGACCCGTAGAAACCTTGGCGGACCAATTGCAACTGCGTCTTGGAAGCACCTTGAACACAACAACATCAACAGAAGATCGCAAGTTTGCAGAGAAATTGATGGCCATGGAAAACACCATTTTTGAACGCATCACACGAATTTACCCGGACATCGGCAAGCTGGTGAGGGTGCGCAACGTCAACGTGACGCCGGCTTCCAAGGACAAGGAGGCACAAGCAGATCTCAAGCTTCTAGGAACTAGACGGGTCGTGCGTGCATTTTCACATGCATCACAAAAGGAGATAAATATTGAAAGTGTTGATGCTATGAGCAAAGTCATCGTCATACTATCCCCTCATCACGTGTGGGTGACATCTTCCCACTGTGGGCTCGAGATGAGGTTCGTGCAATTACTGCTCATGGACAACAACACCATCATGGACTCGACATCTTGTTTCGCGGGTGTCGTTCCTAATCCACCAAGACTTCAACCAAGACTTCAACCAAGACTTCAACCTCCACATCCTCCGCCACCTCCGCCTCCACCTCCGCCTCCACCAAGACTCCCTCCACCTCCGCCAAGACTCCCTCCACCTCCGCCACCAATATTGATGCGACGAGTGATGGAATCATCGACGTCAGGTTCTCAAGGGCCATTGCCAGAAAAGTATGCAAAAATGGTTAAAATGGGCGTGCCCATGGCCGCCGTAATGAGCAAAATGAAATTAGACTGCGACGCAAGCCAATCTACATCATCTTCATCATCATCCTCGAAATCCATGCTTCCAGCGCACAGCGCATTAATTGCAGAAATAAACAATGGGAACGTAAAGCTACGAAGCGTTTCATCACATGCAATAGGAGCATCATTGCACAACAATCGTAAACACGATGAACCCGCGCCTCCAAGCTTGCTGGACATCTTGTGTGCTCGGAAGCAATTGAAGAAAGTGGTGGTTGTACCGGACCCTGAGCGCGAGAGAGAGAAAGCGCGTAGGCGTGGGGGCAATTTTGCATTTTTACAAGATATTGCAGCTGGTGCATATCAGTTGCGGCCCATAAACGTTGATTGTTCTGTGTCGTCTACTTGACTTTGCTGTTGACGGTCTTGGTGGCGTTCACCGTCTTGCTTACCGTGCGAGACGCAGTCCGCGAAGCGGGCCTAGTGGCTGCCTTTTGCGGACCAGATGCATTGTTGCATTGGCTCATGATATCGGTGTAAGTCTGCCACATCGTCTTGTTGATGCAGTCTTTGCCTTTGAACCAGTCCTTCTTGGGCACGTTGGCTTTGAGGCGTTCAAAGTCCTCGCCTTCAAGGAACCTGTCGATGGGCCAGAACTCGCGTCCAACGCCATATTGGCTGCACGCTTGAATGATTTCACAGCCGTCGCCTTTCTTCATGCACTCGCGGCCTGCGTGAAGACGTGCCTCCCGTTTGCATTGGATGACCTCCTCACTCAAGGGCTTGCGGCCGCGCGCATTGCGAGCGGGTGCGTTGGTCTGGGTCTTGCTTGCATTGCCACCGTTTGAAGAATTCGCCGCGTTCTTGACAAGTTTGCTGTTGCTCGCTTTTGGGGGCATGATGATGATGATATGTTTGAGGTTTAGAAAAGTACAAGTTGGATTACAAGTTGACGATGATGTATGTATACACATAGGTCACAAAACATTTCTGAGAGTTACAATGATCTCCGGAATACAAACCACCTGTTCAAAAAGCTGTACTCTTTTTCAACATCGTCCATGTTGCGCGCAAGTGCGAGCGCATCACCACCAAGTCGAGATGACGATGCATTGCATTGCATCATGTCCGCAAACAAATCGCTAAACATTCCCGTGCTCATTTTCTTGGTATCACCGCCACCAAATACTTGAGCACACTCTTCGGGTGAGAGGGGGTGGATGTTGACCTCAGCGAGCGTCGCAACCAACAAATTGATATCCACCAAGTACTCGACCATGGCTTGACCAATGCTCTCCATGAACACTCGAATCTTTAATCCAACGTTATCGATGGGATTGTCTTGACTGAGTTTCTCGTACAATCGCATGATCTGCCAAACCACAGCACCATTCTTGACGCCTTGCACAAATGCCCCTGTGCGAACATCACGCAGCGCCTCGTCGACTTTGAATGCGTCCAAGCAAGTCCCGACGAAATACCCACCGGGCTGCAAGAAAGTTGCCAGATTTTGAGCGAAATTGCGCAATGTGTCGCGCGTCTCGAAGAAGTAGTGCACGGCGAATTGACACGACACGAGCTCAAAGCCGGTGCGCGCGAAACCATGGTACTTGAGCAGGTGCGACGACGCTTTGAGACGAGGCGCGCTGGTCGGGATCATGGCCATGAGAATCTGAGCAGCCGTTCGATCTCCATGGGAGTCATCCATAGCGTTGATATACGATGCATCAAACACCTTTCTCAAGTCGACTGGCAAGAACGCCATCTTGGGAACGCCAAAAGCCGGTGCCGTACCGCGTAGGTGCTTGAGCGCGCGCTCATGTGCTCCGTCACGTGGATTGCTCAAGTTATCGGCAAAGAGGTCGAGTCCAAGAACTTTCTTAGCCTTCATCTCTTTCCACTTGGGCAAGTCACCAGCGCGTCCACAGCCGAAATCTGCGATACTAGACACTTTTGACGCGAACCGGAACATGAGGTGTTCGCCCTTGACCCATCGATTATGGAAAGCGCGCATGCCTGCGGTTCCGCTCTCTTGTCTGCGCTCCGACTTTATGGCGTAATACATTTGAAGATTGTCGTCTTCAGGTACCGTATCGTGTCCATTTGTCGACAGCTGTGGTTGTGGTGAAGGTACCGCCACTCGACCCGTTATGATATCTTCCGTGATTGGAGTTCGAATGGACCGCCATACGCTCAGGGCAGTTTCAAACTTGTTGGCCGTCCCGCCGATGTCTCCCGTCTTGAGGTACTTTTCTGTCTTGTCATCACGCAAACGCAACGGATGCCATGAACCTTGAATCACATCGTATCGAAACTCAACAATGGTATCATCAAGGATCTCACCGCCTTCTTCGCATATCAATTTGCCATCATCGTTGACTTTGATGTAGGCAAGGTAGGCATCCGCCTTGTCAGGGGGTTGGAAGGGTTGTGGCACCAATTGACGGGTTTTGTTGAATGGAATGGTGTTGCTAATGAACATGATGCTTGAGATGGGAGCGGTGTACGGCAAACTGTACGCAGAGTACAAGTCCGCAACCTTGTACAGCTGATTGTTGCGGATCTCTGCCTCTGAATGACGAATCTTGACCAAAAAGTCGATGGTATTGAATTGCGGTGGCTTCCATTTGAAGGCTTTGGTCCACGTGCCCCAGTACTTGCCGTCGCCTATGCTCGTGTCAGCTGGAGTCAATATGATACCATCTATACCATATGCGTAGTTTCCAGCAGCCTTCTTGCCAAGGATAGTTTTAGTCGACGCAAAGAAATCGTTCTTGGTCGCCACATAAATGAAATCCTTTGCAGTGATTGCTGGCATTGTTACGCCAGTAACCACGGCAGATGTGTTCACGTCCTTGGCAAATGATTTGACAATGGATGCGCGTGATTTTCCTGGCTTCTTTTCGTCCACGAGCATCAATGGTAATCCACCTACATCGGTTCCATTCATGTAAAACACGTCAAACACAAGGATAGATGACGATGTAGCGATGAACTCTGCTTCTAAAAGACAATTCTTGAAATTGGTACTGCGTGCTCCAGTGAATCGAATCGTCATTCGATCGTCAATTGTGAAAATGCTTCCTGCTTCATCGATGAACAATAGACGATGTTCTCCGTCTGCTTTTTCGGTAATTGCATACCTCGAATACACCAACTCATCGTGTAGATGGTGCATTTCCAATGTCACCAGTTTGGGACCCAATGGTTTGCAATCGTTTGCGCCCTGGCGCGTAAGCTTTGCGTACTGCGCCTGCACGGTGTTCTTCTCAGAATTGGACATGACGACATCGGTATCACCAATTACTTTGAGCAACACGCTCCATTGTTGAAACATTGCCATGATAGCGGCAGTAGCTGATGTAGGATCATCAATCGCACCGTTGTTCTCGAGTTCAACTTCAAATGTTTCAAAAGCTCCCAATAGAGCATCGAGACGAGCAGCTTGGCGAACAACCGTCAGATCAAACCTCATGTCTGTCGACTGTTGTTTAGATGATTTGGAGGGTTCGCCAATGATCGTAAAGGAAAAGCGGCGCTTGAATCTATAGAGTTTTGCCGAGCCAATCCGTGTGATGATGGATTTTCGCGCATCATCCGCCGTAATGACCCGCTCTTTACTCCATGCTATTCTTGCGTCGTAATCCACATAGTCGATAGGTTTTCCATACGATTGCTTCGATATGATGATATCAGCGGATTCAGGTGATTTACTCACTCGAGCAATGAGAGTGTTCAACACCGTATTGGCATCGTTTGACGGTGCAATGAATGACACACGTTTATGGTCCGTTTCGTCCGGTAGAACCACGGAAATATCAAGTGACGATTGTTGTTGTTCTCGGTACTTGTGCGGCGTAGATCGAAAGTATTTGATAAGCGTTTGAAACGCAGCTCTATCGATGCCTGTTTGAACACCGTTGCGATAACGAAACTCCAGCTCCATGTTTTTTGCTTTTTTTGCATTCGGATCCCTGCTGTTGGTCGTCTCGATGCTTGAGGAGACCAGTGCCAGAACGGCATGAAAGACGTCCTTGCTAAGCCGCATGATTATGACTGAGTAAACACTATATCGTCGTTAGATTTTTATCATATTTTATATACGGAGTCCCGAGCACACACTTGGCACACGTATAAAAAATAACTGTATCAGATATCATCATACAAACCTCCTCATACAAACCTCATACAAACCTCACCACACTAATCCGTTCATCACACACCAACACATATTAACATGATCATCCCTGTAAGGTGTTTTACGTGTGGCAAAGTGCTCGCCGACAAGTGGGCAGAGTATGAACGTCGCATTAGTCAACACAATGATGCCAAAGGCGTGGCACCCAAGAACACGACTGCACCATCAGGCGCTACTGTCGTGCTCGATTCGTTCAGGGGTGATATTCTGAATGACCTTGGCATCACACGAATGTGTTGTCGACGACACATGTTGACACACGTTGATCTAATTGATGTGATATGATGGATAGCAAGATAACGTAATATCCACGACCTTTTTTTTCTTACTCTCCATCAACGACGACTCGTCATCACGAAATGCAGTTTGAGAATGGATACACGCTCTCGATGAGCGATCCGGATACGATTGATGCAGCCGTATCATCGAGGGCCTCCATGCCTATCATAGGGAACGGCAAGATTGCATTGACACCATCGTTGCGTAAAAAGTTTGGCACAGATACATGCATGATTGCATCCGATTTCCCGGTGCGGAACGGAAGCTACGCCAGCAACCTTGTATCTGGATTCCACGTGAACGAGGTGCATTTTTTCGAAAGCAACCCGGATGAAGACGATTCATCCACGTATACGTACAGCGCAACGCGTGCGCGCCTCAACATGCAAACGGGTATTTTTACGACAATGTACGACGTATCCAATGCGGACGGTGTAGTTTTAGCTTCGGTTGAAGCAGACATTTACGCAGTCCGCACACTTCCCTATTGCATCATGCAATCGTTTCGTGTAACATTCACGGACGCAATAACGGATGGTGATGAACTGTGTTTTTATCACCATATGTATGCTGACACTCAAAGAATTGCGTCTCCATCATATACGACAGCGTTGGTGCACGATTCACGTGTAGGCGACGCAGCGAGTGCCGTGCCAGTGTTTACAGCAACTGGAAGATACGCCGAAGCACCTGTCACCTACACAAATGCTGAATCGAAGCAGCCATCGATTATCGCGGCGGCGTCCGCATACCTCTTTGAAGACCCTGAATTGTTCCAAGTCCTTGGCTCGAATGCATACGTCAACAATCCCGCCAGAGGGTTCACAAAAGTACGCGTTGCACGTCCGGATGTTGGAGCATCATCGTACACACACCGGTTTCATATCCTGTCCGCTCAGATGACCAATGCGGACTTTGCGGACGTTGTCGAAGAGGTTAAACGTATCGTCATCAATGTGCGCGCCAAGGCCGTCGGTGCAGCAGCCACTGTTGCGCGTGTGAGAGCTGATCACGTGAGGGCGTGGGGGTCGCTATGGACGAGTGACATTCACATAGATCTCAAGTCGGGTATTACACAACAAGATAGGGACAGGGCGCTTCGCCATCAGCGCGCATTGCGCTACTCGTTGTACTCCACCTACGCATGCACCCGCGAAGGCGTCAATGCAGACATTAATCCAATGAACCTTCACGTGACTGATAACGATGGATCGGTGTTGACGGATGGCGATTTATGGTTGGTTCCGATGTTGATCCTCATCAAACCAGAAATTGCACGGACCATGTTGGAATACAAGCACAAGACTGTCCATGCCGCTATGCAATTGGCCGCCAGCTATGGGTATCGTGGTACCAAGTATCCATACCATTCCGACATCATCGGGTACAGATCGGCATTGTATTGGGATTCGGTATCGCCGCTCTTTGTCTTCAACACAGCAGTTATTGCAATCAACGTATGGAATTACTACCGCGTCACCACTGATAAGGAGTGGCTGTTATCCAAAGGTTATACTATTCTGAAGAATTGTGCTGACTTTATCGCCTCCGTCGTGGTGCCAGACGACACCGTTGTAATCGGGCCCATGCAGCAACGTCAATATATGTTCAACGAAGTGGTCGGTATTGGAGGTGTGGAGGGTGACAATAATGCATTCACGGTTTACACTGCAAAGCTTGCGTTGCGGTATGCACTGGAGGCATCGTACGATTTGCAGCTTCCACCCAGGGACGCATGGACTGACGTGTACTTTGGTCTGAAAGTGCCGTTCTTTACGAATGAGCTCGGTGATGTAATCAAGCTCAATGATGGATATCCGGCGACGCCACCAACTCAGATTGGAGATAGAGCAAAGATCATGGAACCTCTACTGTTGTTGTTACCATACTACAATGCATTGCTGTTTGGAATCGACACGCGCATCACATCGACAACTATATCTAACAACCTCGACTTTTATAGGACACACCTACCCGTCGAATTTGCTCAGCATCCATACAATCTTTTGCTAGAGTCCGCCATGCTTGCCCAGCTTGCACAGACAGATGATGCACATGTTGACGCGTTCTATGACAAAATAGACGAATTTCTCGACGTGTGCACTGACAACTTTTGGGGATCGTTTGTTGGCTTTACAGGCACACCCTCGGCAGGAAACGACTTGATGATTGCGTCTACATTCTTACTGGTCATGCTGCAGTCTCTAGGAGGACTGCGTATTGCTGGCGGGGTAACCGAGACGCGTTTCTTGTACGAAGACATGAAAATCAGGATTGTGCGTTGTGGTATCATGCCACGAGCGTGGCGTCAATTGCGTATAGATGGCGTGGGGAAAACGAAACAAACGGCTTTGGTGACAAACAAATTGTTATACGATTGAAGAGTTCAACAAGTGACCCACACATGCAACGAGACACGTGGCCAATACAGTTCGTCGTTCTTCCATCGTCTTTTTTGCACGAGAGCGTTTGGGTGCAGTGCTCTCGGCAAGCGCAGCCTTGAGATCAAGAACAAGTGTATCGAGTCCCTTTTCATCAAGTTGTTGCATGATGATAAACGCTTTCAACACGGTGTCACACCATTTTGTGAGCGTCCCTTCATCAACATCGTCTATAACCACCTTTTCAAATGGTTTGTGCCGGGAGATCTGGGCAACATCGTATGATAGGACTTTGGAGTATAACGCCATACTTGCACGTAGGTCGCTTGATACCGCATACCATCCATCGCCTTTGCAGTACACCATACACTCTCGTGTCGTCACGGTCGAGTTTGAAGCTTGGACGCAAAAGTTTGACCACATGCTCGCCATACTTCCGGCTTTTCCCACGCTTATGGTCACCATATGCACCTTCAGAATGTGAGAAGCAAGGTAGTCCACAAAGGCAGTTGGCATGACGTCATCAAGGTTGGCAGTCGCAACAGCCTGCACAAACTCTTGCAATTTGCGAGTACGAGGCTTCAAGGAATACGTTTCACACATGTCTACATCGTGTAGAACACCATGAACAACGAGGTCGCGCAAAGCTTCAATACGTTGATTCACGTGAGCAAAATCCGACATTAACTCAATAGATGGATCTTGTCGCACACATGCGGCATACAAAAACGAGTTCACACGAATGATGGAATAATCAATATCGTTGTTGATCTTCTTCTCTTTGTCTGTGCTATTCTTGTCGACGACACTTTTGTTGAGATTCTTTTTGATTTTCTTATCGTTTGTGTGCTGTCTTGTCGGTTTCATCGCAAAGAACCGCTCGATCTCGTTGTTGTTGGTGTTTTGATCAATGACATGGTGGCGGTGGCGACCAGTACATTCGCCATGTTGCTCAAACACTGGATCCACGTGAATTTGTGTGGTGACACAATCACGATCAACGAGCTTGAGCAGCTCCATTTCTGTGTGTGTGCTGACTCCAATACTCTGGCGTAAAGTTAATCTTTATGCCATAGCGTCTTGTATTTCTATGACGATGATGATGTGACAAAAAACATCAAGAATGCGATTGCGATGAGGAGTATGCCCACGTAGATCTTGCGAGCGTCCTTTGTGAAGATCGTAATAATGTCACTAGGTCGTTTTACATGTGTGATGTCAAACATGATGTCACGCATTGTGTGCATAGAGTTTTTGGCAATATCTGTCAGCGTTAGATGTACGAATAACTGGGATTCGACGATCGAAGAACGCGTAGTGTTTACGACACGATCTACGGTATCAAGGACTCTTGCTTCCTTTCGCATCAATACGGACAATGCGTCTCCTCTATCGTCTATCGACCCCTCCGTTAACTGTGCCACCTGCTTTATGAAATCATCATGTTGGTTCTCCTGCATTAAAACGATAAATGAAGAGTCTCCTCTCTCATATACAATCATTTCAAAAAAAAGCTTTATTATGTTGAACACACAGACGTGAATCCGGTGCGCGTATCAACCTTGTATCCAATAGAGTGCAAAAACTCTTTTGACCGGGATATATCGCGCGACGAGTCTCCACCCCAAGTCCATTCAGGAATGATGTGTTCTTCGCATTGTACGTCTACATTGGGTGCGAATCTATCCCAGTTTACTTCCGCCAAACGCGTACATTGACGCAAGTGCGTTGTGTCCTGTCCAGATATCAACATGGACTCGGTGGCTGGCTTGGGTGTGCCCCGCGCAAGATCGGGTGCCGCACCAAACACGCGCGTCTTGAGCTGTTGTCTGTACTTGGGATTGGTCCATTTTTGCTCGTGCTTCAGAGCGGAATCCCCGTCAATGTCACAAGGCGCCAGTCCATAGCCGTCCACAAATTGCAAGGTAGGGTGCATGGCCGCAAACGTTTTCAACTTTTCCTTGCGAGCTTCACAAGTCTTGTCACACGTACCATAAACGTTCAACAACGTGTGTTGCAAAATAGCATCGTTCGCACGGACTCGGTTCATGATTGCGCAACGATCATCTGCGAGGCGATTATCGGCATCGTATAGGGGCATACTGATTATTGTTTGTTTTTGGTTCACCTTATTGTTTCACTACATGTTTTTTTTGTCACAGACGCGATGCACTTGGGCGGGAACAGGAAAACAAGTCCATCGGAGGCGCACGAGGAACCGCGGCATAATCTACAAATTGGCACGGCTTGAGATGTGCTGCCGTGGTGTCCACCTTGGGATGGCATACTGGCTTGATGTACTCTTTGCCTTGCACGCTGCCATCACCCCTGGGAAGGTACTTGTATTGGGGACAGTGTGTGTTGGGACGATTTTGCCCGCGAAGATCGTTCTCTAGGTCCACCATGTTGCCACGCACATGTGACACGGCTGTACCACCCACAATCCCTAGTTCGGGACGGCATTTGTTGCAGTGCTCGAACCGAGTCGTGTCCAAAACGTAGTCGAGTGGCGAAACGCTCTGGTTGAGCGCTTGGACGTAGGCACAAGAATCGTAGGTGAGGCGGTTCATGATGATATTAGAATGAGTTGGTTTGGGTCAAGTGTTGTGCTTGTATATCTGCAACAAATATTTCCGTGGTCTGTATATTCAATGTCAAGACAATTTTTACTTTGGGATACACAATCGAAATTATGCCTGCTTGATGACATCGTACAGTAGGCGTTCGATCTCTGGCAAATCATGGGCATCGTCAAAACTCAACAGTTTACCCCTTTGACGGTTTAGTACAATGTCAAACTGTGGGGGATCGTCATGCATCAGGAAAACGGACGTCATCAGTACGCGTGAGTTCAACTCATCGTTAACATTGATGAATCTATGTTTGACGACATTGGTGATGGGTTTGTTTTTTAGTCGTCTTTTTACGTCTTTCAATTCCAAGACGGTAATGTTTAGTTTACAAGCTCGCGCAAGCAACTCGACATCTGCTAGGCCAGGTCGATAACTTGGCGAATCGATAGCTGACAACGTCTTTCCTGCGGCTCGTATATCGTCAGTGTTTCGTTTGTTCACTATGCGACCTGCTAAAGATGATGCATGCAACAACATCATCACTTGATCTTTCAATACGCTTCTAACCATGTTGTCACTTAAATTTGATCCAGTGACGCGGCAGATCATAGATATCACAGTAAACATGTTTACGTCCATGTACAACGTCCACGACAACCGCCGTGAGCGCCGTGAGAAGTCTTGAATGGCTTCTGGAGGCGTCCTGTCTTGTTGTGCGAGACGATTCATAGATGTCAACAATGCATAGTTGTTCAATTGTGTGCGCATCGTGTCCACATGTTGTGACGACTTTAACAGATTATTGAGCTCAAAATCTACCGAGAAACTGCTGTGGCGTTGCAATGTCATGGCCACCGCCGCTTCGAGGGCGCCTTGAGTGAGGTCTGCATCACTAAAGATGATGAATTTTGATTCCGACTGTGGTTTGACCCATGCGGCTACGGTGATCATTTTTGCGTCATCGAGGATATCGTCCCCAAACAATAACGAGTCTATGGTTGCACCAGGTCGTTTCCCGATATCGATGCCCAAGGCACGCACCAGATCCACCATTTTTGCACGACGATAATCCAGTGGAAAGGGATTGAATGAAGATCTCAGGAACCGATACTCTTCCATGGCCCGACTGTCCGACTGAAGGGTGGTGGTCACTTTTGCGACCACCCGACCGAGTGCGGTTGATTTTGCAAGCTCATGGTTGATGACCTCTGTGCGCTTATCGGAACGCGACAATCCAACAAACACATTCAAGTTTTGCAGGTACACACGACGGTCGGTGTCCCATTGAGCGTCGTTTGGGGTGATTTCAATCGGAACAACGAATCCGCAACCAAGGACTAGTGCTGAAGTACGTTGTCGTTTCACGGATTGAACGCGTTCTTCGCGAATCACCTTGTAACCAGCGTTTCCAGTCAACGCAGCAATGCGCGCGAATAGTTTTCGTAATGAATCGACGGAAATGGTCGGCCTCAGCTCGTGTATGTCGCGCAAGTGCATTAAACTTGTCAAACTCGGGTGAATCGAACACGCTGGTAGCATTGGGACAGCCACGCCGCTTTTGGTTACAAGAGCAATACACTTGAATCTGAAATCTATGATTTGAGATATTGCAGGTTGGTCGAGAACGCTCAGGACGTTGATCATGCTTCCGCTACCTCGTGTGTATACGTTGTCTATGATTGACCGCAAAGGTGGAGAACTGTGATACGAGAAAAACATGTTGGCATTCGCCTTGCCATTGTTCATGGTTACACGATACATAGGCTCATAGAACGTCGATGTCTTGACCAATACGACGAACAATGAATTAATCCTCAAACTTTGCGGAGTTGACGTGAATCCATATACATGTCCACTATCCGGATTGCGCTCAATGACGATAAGGTTGATGCCACGCGGATTCAATGGAGAACCTGGGGTCCCGTTGAAAATGTCAATGATCGTATGGTGTGTCTTGACAGATTGATTGTCATCCAAGTAATTCAAAAACGCGCGCCAAGATGCGAACAACACAAATTCCATGCATGCCGCAAGATTCTGCGCCAGGAAACCTGCAAATGTTTTATCATCTCGTTGGTTTTTTGCAGCTGTTGCGGCTCTGAACAACTCGTGCGCTACACCATCTTTTGCACGAGGTCTTCCCCTTGCCACGACCCACTTTGCAAATTCGCTTAGTATCTTTGCATCGTCGAGAGGTGGGGACGGTGTCATGAACCGTCGGCACAGGTCCCCGTCTTGCACACCCATGTATACGGAGAGCGTGAGCGATTCGCGAATGCGTCTCACGATGTCAAGTGCCCGTTCATTGCTGTCGTCAGGGAAGTTTTTGTCACTCTTTGTGATGTGTGAGAGGGCTTCAAAGAATGGTTGATTTGCAGTAGACATTCCACGCCGCACGAAGCACTTGGTTGATGCGATGATCTGCCCGCTGCCATCGTCGCGATTTCCACACATGGTATTGCCCAGAAACTTTGCCGCCGTTATTGGTAACACTCCGTATGTGTCCTTTCCGAGCGGGTACACATCGCCACGAATGTAACGATTCCCATCAGAATTGTCAGGTTGATTGTTGTCTGACGCTACCCCTGCTCTTGTTTTTGTTGTTCCATTGACCGTGAGCGCACATTCGCCGGATATGCGGTTAGGCTTTGCAAAGCAACAGGGCATGCACATGCCTTGTGGATGATGACGCGCTTCCAAAAGCCCGGGATGACGGTTACGCCCTTGCCAGTATTTGGCATTCAACACGATTGGGATTTCTTCCTCGGCATTTGTGCTCTTGGGGCACTTGTTGCCGTTCCTATTGAACTGCTCCTCGCTGAGGCTGACACGACTCTTTGGACACCATACGTATGGGCAAATATAAATATTTTTTTTAGCCAGTTCTGGTGTGCTTCCTGCGCGAACGAATCCTTCATACGATCCTGGAGACACCCTGTCTATTTTGTTCTTTTCTTCCTCGGTTATGACAATGGGTTGTCGCGCATCAGACTTGACGCAAACCCGTGAGTACCTTGCGCCTGCGGAAAGCTTGGCTTGGAACAACGCCGGATCTGCACGGTACAAACGATTCAGTATGACTTTGTTGGATTTGATATTGTCATCATCTGCATCGTGATGCCTAGTATTTCGCGTCGTGTTTGATGATTCAACTTGACTCGGTGGTTGAGAAGACGCTTTCGTGTTCAACATCGAATCAAGCTCCGAATCAAACAACGCCTTGAGATCATCGTCTTCATCTAATTCATGCAGGGACTCGATGTTTACATTTTCATCAATAGGATGATCAGATTCGCGAATGGCGTTGTTTGTGGCTTCGCGAACCCGTTTGCTTGGTGCATCATTTGGAGGAGGTGAAATTGCAATAGAAAGCAAAACTTGCACGGTGCGACGGACGCGCTGAAGCAATTCAATATCGGTCACGCCTTCGACTATGACACTGCATCCAGTGATTTTGTGTGGGTGTGCAATCCGCACTATGATGGGACGTGTTGCCACATCCCCGCCGTTGTACCATCGTGAAAAGTATTTTTGTTGCCTGCCGTTGAAATCTCGCTCCAAACTCGCCTCCAAGAACCACTCCTCCACTTGCCCAACCGCAGTTTGTGTATCCATATTGAACATATCTTGCAACTGCATGACGATCTCTTCTTTTGGCATGTCTCTCATGCCTCGAATCACATCATTCACAGACACTTGACGCGTAGGAATGTCTGTTCTACGGTATTTTAATACCAATGACGACGCGTTGCGTGCAATTACTATGAAATGTGACTGCATGAATGAAGTGCTGACGGCTTTCTCGATAATGGCAAGAGATGGCAGCACTGACGGAGATTGGTATACTGTTGTAGTGACGCAGTTGGACAAGCGAGTATTGGAGGATATCTGACCTTTGTGTGTGTGTTGGATGAACAACGTATCAGGGAGAGGAATATTCATTGTTCGTTCAACAAACATGGATTGAATGGTCCGAATAACGAGATCCCCAACGTGTTGGATGACATTTTGCACACTTTCTACATTAGCACTGAGTATTGAAGGCAAGTGTTGTCTGATTTCATAGCTCAAGTCGCTCCTCACAATGATTTTGCAGTATAACTTGTCATTAGGTGCCGATAAATTTGTGATAAACTGCAAGTAGGGTTCGTCGGGGCGTTGCTGGGGTTTTCGCTGGATCCATGAAGCGAGCTTTGCAGGTGGAATTCCTCCTCCACGCGCTTCGTTTGCTTCGACTTTGTACAATGTTGTGTCCCCATCGTAAAAGATGACCATAGGTGTTCGAACGGATACATGAAAAGCATCAAAAATTGAGCGTAAGTCCACGTGTCCATTGATATTGCGTTCGTTTACGCGAATTTGCAGGTATGATATGGCCTCGTCTTGCACTCTTACAGGTATGGTCTTCTTATTGTCATATGTATGGAGCATCAATACGTCATCTTCGCGACGCATTACACCTTTGAACGCATTGTGTAGAGCCGCATCTCGTAAACGGTTTTCGTCAACAAATCCGGGATCATGTAGTGTAGACCCAGAGCTCTCCGTCATGAATGGAAAATACTTGCGCACAAATCCGTTCAGCCAATACATACGAAAAGCATCCTTGCTTTGCCCTTGATTTTCGTTGTTGTCTCGACGCCCCTGTGATACGTGCTCCAAAACGCTCTTGAGGACATTCGAAGCGATGCACATATTCAACTGGCTGTCGACGCCCGCCGCTGTCGACAATACATTGCCATCAAGGTTTAACACTGTGTAAAGATGTCTAGGTGTGCCGTCTCCCATGACCATATTGCCATCCACATTGGGTGAATGTTGGCGCTTGAAAAAGGGATTTGGTGGCATGCGCACATCATATCCGTCAAACTTTATTTCAAAATCTAACGGCTTACTCACCCGTAGCATCCGGTTGTCTTGGGACAGCCTTTGAACGAGTACTCGGTACGCTTGCCATTGCGTCAACAGTTCATCTCTATCTTTGCTTGGATCAAAGGGCTGCAATGATTCAATATGACATGATGCAAAGGACAATAGCTCGGATTTTGGAATGATCGTGCGGTCGTTGAACGCATTCATTACTGTTCCTATGCACAGTGATGGTATGATAGAAGAAGATGGAACGTCCTTTGGAATCGTCGTCGTTGACCATATGTATACTTGTGCATCCATGTCTTTGCTTGATGTGATGTCGCCACGGACGGGATGGAATGCTGAAATCGACAGTTTGTGACGGATGTCCGCCAAACTGTCATCTACATTCAGTCCCCATGGCACAATGACGATGGCTTCGACGACAACTTCTTTTTCCAGTTGCGTCGTGGCATTGCGAACCTTGCTCAAGAGCGACTCGGAGAGAGTCGATGGAACGGTCTTTGAGATCCATGCGATATCTTTTGTAGAAAGCTTACGGTTATTCACTTTGCGATATTGGGTGTGGTGGTGCCCATAGCTCGATTGTAAATGCGGGCAAAACATCAACAACTGACACAAGTCGCGAGAAAGCCAATGTAGAACGACACGAACGCTGTCTATCAAATACCTTTGTTGATCATGACGGTGTTCATTAGCATCGCTTGCACCCACACGTTTTTTCCTCGACATTCGCGTGTACTACAATGTGTTGTGTCTCCTGCAATACAAGAGGAATTTTTTGTGCATTTTCGACGGGTATCTCGACACATCGATCCAAGAAAAATATGCACAAAAAGTACGTAAGGAGAACCCCACCTCCTCTTGTCGTACGAGCACTTTCGTCATAAATCAGGTATGGCCCGCGAGGTATGGGGTGTTATCCAGCTTGCTACAGGGAATGGCTTTGCATTCTCAAACAGTCGATCCAATGATTTGATCATGCGTACGTCCTTTCCGACTCAACGAATGCTCATCTCACCCAATTTAACTAGTAACGATACGAGTATCCTCACGATTACATCTGCTGCGCTTGACGTCGCTGGTGCAATCCGATGGCGTGGATGCAATGTAATCGGCTTGGATGGCGTATTGAACGTTGATAGAGTCGCTGATGAATCATTGACAACTCGCATGATCGCCACTGAACACGTGACAACTCCCAAAATTGCAGTGGGGGCTGTGACGTCGAGTCGCCTAGAAAGCAACTTGAATTTGGGTGGAGATACCACCGTGCATGGGCACTTGTTTCCTAGTGATGACGATATGTACTCGCTTGGTGATGGATCTAAGCGTTTTGAAACTGCACACATAAATGTGATACGGTCGAGCAACATTGAGCTTGTCGACGTGACAACGTGTAATCTGAACACTCAATCAGCTATCATATCTGTGTTGGAAGCTGTCGATGTTGTAACGTCGAGTTTGGAAAACTCAAACATGACAACGTCAAATTTAGTCGTATCTGATATCATCACGGCATCAAACATTAACGCCGTTGACGTCTACAATCGCGACGCATTTACCAGCAATGTCAACGCGGTGTTTTCAGTGAATACTTCCAATGTTAATGCTGTTACTATCGTCTCATCCGGTGTAGTGTGTGATGATCTAAGCGCTTCCAACATCGTGTCCACTCCGAACATGGTCGCAACGGCGTTATCCAACCAAGACATGTCAACGTCACGCATTCACGCCAGCCAATCCATTGTTACCAGCAACTTTACGGTTGTGAACGTTGCATTCAAAGACCAGACAGGGTCAAATGTAACGGCGACGCAGTCCATGACAACATCAAACATCCGTTCGAGCAATATTCATTCAGTCATTGGTGTGCATACCAGCAATTTGTCAACCGTGTCGCTACATGCAAAAGACATTCATGCGAGTAATGTTGATATCAGCGAATCGTTAAATGTGCCTCTCATTCAAGCCAGCAATATTGGGGTCTCATCATCATTGACGGTTCCAGATATTGATGGTGACACATTGAGCAACCAATACATATCAACAAGCTTTGTAACATGTGACCATGTGACTTCAACAACTCTGTCCAATCATGTGCTGCATACACGTGACGTACTCACAAGCAATTTGGAAGCTCACATTGATATTCGCACATCAAACATCGTAACGAGCAACCTCAGTGCAGTCCTTGCGATTGATACACCATCTATTAAATCTGTAAACATCGCGTACAAAGACTCTGTGGGTTCAAACATTGTATCCACACAAACGATAACGACATCTAACCTCACTGCCAGCAATGTGACGTCAGTGTTAACGATGGACACGAGCAATCTGCAGGTCGTGAATGTGGCGTACCGCGACCAAGTGGGCAGCAACCTGACCGCGCACCAGACTCTGACCACCTCGAACCTGCTCGCGAGCAACGTCACCTCAGTATTGACGATGGACACCAGCAATTTGGTGGTTGTCAATGTTGCGTACCGCGACCAAGTGGGCAGCAACCTGACCGCGCACCAGACCCTGACCACCTCGAACCTCCTTGCCAGTAACGTGACATCAGTATTGACGATGGACACGAGCAATCTGCGGGTCGTGAACGTGGCGTACCGCGACCAAGTGGGCAGCAACCTGACCGCGCACCAGACCCTGACCACCTCCAACCTTCTCGCGAGCAATGTCACCTCAGTATTGACGATGTCGACTTCAAACCTCCTTGCCAGTAACGTGACATCAGTCTTGACGATGGACACGAGCAATTTGAGAGTCGTGAACGTGGCGTACCGCGACCAAGTAGGCAGCAACCTGACCGCGCACCAGACCCTGACCACCTCGAACCTCCTTGCCAGTAACGTGACATCAGTGTTGACGATGGACACGAGCAATTTGAGAGTCGTTAACGTGGCGTACCGCGACCAAGTAGGCAGCAACCTGACCGCGCACCAGACCCTGACCACCTCGAACCTGCTCGCGAGCAACGTCACCTCAGTATTGACGATGGACACGAGCAATCTGCGGGTCGTGAACGTGGCGTACCGCGACCAAACGGGCAGCAACCTGACAGCGCACCAGACCCTGACCACCTCCAACCTTCTCGCGAGCAATGTCACATCAGTCTTGACGATGGACACGAGCAATTTGAGAGTCGTGAACGTGGCGTACCGCGACCAAGTGGGCAGCAACCTGACCGCAAACTTAAGCGTGGCAACATCGAACTTGACGGCAACGGGAATCATCGGTTCATCATTTAGCAATGTCAACAATGGCACATACACCGCAACATTGAGCAATGAACTCAACACTTACACAGGTGGGGACATTCTTGTCAAAGGCAAAGTAGTTGCATGCAATTTAACCTTGAGTAATGCGGGAAATGCAATATCCCTATACACATCGAACGCGTGTCTAGGAATCGGTGGTTGCAATCCAACATACACGATGGACGTGTACGGAACTGGTCATTTCACCAGTAACGTTGTTGTTGATGGCACATTGACAGTCAAGTCATTCCAATATGTGTACTCTAACTTGACTGTATACTCATCAGAGACGATCCAAAGTAACCTTGAAGTCAACAATTCGATAACCGCTTGCAATGTGTTTTCAAGCAACGCTCATGTGTCAGAAACGTTGACGCTAAGCAACCTACGGGGGGTTAACGTTTTTGCTCGAGACATCACCACGAGCAATATGGAAATAGGAACATTGACATACACATCGCTTGTAGGGAATGAAATAGAAGCAACGTCATCACTAACAACTTCAAACATTGTAACAAGTAATTTGACCGCAGCTTTGAGCATTGACACAAGCAATGCTACAGTCGTGAACGTGGCATACCGCGACCAAGTGGGCAGCAACCTGACCGCGCACCAGACATTGACCACCTCGAACCTCCTTGCGAGCAACGTCACCTCCGTCTTGACGATGGATACGAGCAATATGAGAGTCGTGAACGTGGCGTACCGCGACCAAGTGGGCAGCAATCTGACCGCGCACCAGACTCTGACC
>JACCDU010248660.1_pt1 | contig 123240 bp, 157 predicted proteins | sample 7446081 | NCBI WGS metagenome assembly JACCDU01 (sample SAMN15323447, study PRJNA562643) | freshwater metagenome | isolation source: river surface water | place: USA:Blue River Watershed | collected 2017-08-17
CTGCACATTCCCGTTCCGAATCTCCCAGCCAGTCATTGACACATTTTTGCCCGACAACGCATCGCCTCCGGGTGGCAACTGCGTGGTGGAGAAGGACAACGTCATAGTGTTCACGGACGCATCCAAGGACTGGGCGGAGCTTGGCATACTCACCGAGTTCGACGAGGATTACCCCTCAGGCTCGGGCAGCGTGACGGCATACGAGATCTCGATTCCTGCGTATGGAGCAGGCACGTTCAAGATCGTGAACGCAGACCCAAGCGGATCGCTCATTCTCGAGTACGACTCGGCTCTGCCCACCGCCTCCGTTACCGGCCTGACCTACGAGATCACCAACACCGTAACCGCTACGACCGTGACCTCGGGCACCGAAGGGGCAATCAGCGTCACCTTCCGTGGCAAGGTGACCGTCCAGAATTACGCCCTTCTGCCGATTTCGCAGCTTATCGCGAACCAAAACCACTACCTTGTCGTGGGGGCGACCTCATACCCGATCACCAGCATGGTTCCCGGGGCCGAGGACCAGTTCTACATAGGCGAATGGAACAGCGCCAACACGACGACGCCCCTTATCGTCAACAGGTGGATGATAAGCACCCAAATAGGATACCTCTCATACCGTGGTCTCAATCTGCGAATCACGGGCGTCGATTACGAGGACCCATCGGGAACGCTGAAGATACAGAACGGCTACAGGTCGCTCCCAGCGCCGCCTAGGAACTCAACGCTCTACCCGAACCCCATCTACGGCAACACGGACTTCCTGCCGCCGGAGCAGGCCTCCTACCAGACGCTTGAGTGCAACGAGGACCAGACAGACTTCGCGTTCATGGAGAACTACATCGTCCAGGTCGACGGCGGGGAGTACTACTGGATCACGGCGGCGAACGGCGACGACGGGAGGCCCTACGCGCAGTGGGGGGAAGCCAGCCCCAGCACGGGCTACACCACGCTCGTCATTTCGGGCACCCCGCAGTACTGGAAGACGCTAGCCAACTCGGGCACAAACGTCAGCGTTAACATATACAAGTATATCCCGAAGGGGGCGACCATCATGGGGCAGCAGTACGACCTTCCCGAGCACACGTTTAGGGTTCTGGACAGGAGTGGCGGACCGGTCATCACGGGCATCGACGGCGATGACGCCACGCTCGTCAGCCTCTCGGCTGGGCAAGACCAGTTCCACGACAGCATCAAACAGACGGAGGGCGTCTCCTTTAAGATTACTTACGCTAACGGGAACGAGGAAGAGGGGGAAATCTAATGGAAGTTTGCAACCAGATCAAGGTTCGTGGCGACGTGCAGATGATCATAGAGCACCTGTGCGGTCGCAGAGAGGTGAGGGAGTTTCCCAACACGATCATGACCACGGGCAGGGAGGCTCTGGCCGCCGCCATAAGCAACAGCTTCACGGGTAATTACAGCCTCTATGTGAACCGGATGATATTCGGGGACGCAGGCACCTCCGGAGGCGGCAGCAACACAAAGAGGGTCAGCGCAGACCGCAACGGTCTTTTCTGCGGAACCCCCGTGGCGAGCAAGTCCGTGATCGCCGCCGTGGACCCGAACATCACCACGCAGGTCGTCTTCACTTCCGTTTTGAGTACCAGCGACGCGAACGGCTACGCATTGAGCGAGATGGCCCTCCAGATGGCGAACGGCGACCTGTACAGCATGGTGACGTTCCCCGAGCTCAACAAGACCTCGGATTTCCAGATCACATGGAACTGGCGCTTAAGCTTCATCTGATCTGATATATAAAGCTAAAGGAGGAACATGCCCGACCTAGGAAAACTCGGAGTGCCGAAGTACGCGTCAGGACAGCCGTACCACTACGAATACGACAACGTGCCGCTCAACACCCTCGCTGCGAGGGACGAGCTGATCAACTCGACGGTCGACATACATACCTCCATCCTCCAGGATACTGCCGGGACGCAGGGAACGCTTGCCAACAGGCTCAACCAGTCGATCGACGCAGACGGCAACCTCAAGTCGACTGCGATCGACCAGGCGATGCACAACATCGCCGAGCACGAGGATGGCAACGGGGTGATAGACAACCCCTCGGCGCTTCTCACGTTCGTGAACGAGTACTACCCTGCAATCAGCAACATCAGCGCCGTCCCGTTCGTCAGGATGCTGGATGCGGAGCGCAACAAGCTGGCCCTGGTCGCAGAGGACGCTACGAATCTGGTCATCAACGTCGACGTGGCTCTCCCATCGACCATATCCACGGTGCAGTTCGGCGTGGAGGGCAACCCCACGCTGAACCTCATCGAGTCGGACACGATCGAGTGGGTCTACGAGGCGCCAGACAGCATCAAGGCCGACCTGAAGATCAGCACGGCCTTCGCTCACAGGCACTACTACGACCTGGACCCGGTCACCGCCAACTACAAGGACTACGACGTGACTAGCGTGATGACGCCATTCGTGGAGGGCAGCCTGCGCGTCTACATCAACGGCGTCAGGCTTTCATCGTCGGACCAGATTTACTTCCCGAACTCCACGCACACGGCCTGGAGCCTCAACCAGATCGACACTATCAGCCACACGACTGGCGAGTTCTCTCTTCTCAACGCCATATCGTCGAATGACATCATTAGGGTGGACTTCGACGTGGCTCTTACCTAAGCTCCTGCCACGATATGACGGCGCCCACGCTCGCCGCCCTCGGCGGGTCTTGGGTGTCGGTGCTGGTCGCCACTATGCTCAAAATGTCGGAGTCGGAGCCTGCGTAATTCACGGCCAGCGGGTTCTTCACCAACCTCTGGACGACGCCGCCCGTGGCGTTGGCTCCGGGGCCTCCGGCGACGGCGTATCCGCAGGCCAAGACTATGCCCCCGCTGATGGCCGTGGCGGCCGTGTCGTACTGCATGCCGCTGTACGTCGTGTCGACGTTCGCGAAGCTGGAGTTGGTGAGCGTGCCGTTTAGCACGACCTCGTAGTAAGAGGTGTAGGTCGATGAAACAACCTCGAGTCCGGTGATGTCGAAATCCATGCGGTTGACGATGCTGTTGAATGTCAGCCTCGGCTTGATGCTCAGGATCGGACGCCTCACCGTCGTTGAGGCGTAGGACGCCCCCCTGCCGACGGAGAACGGGAAGCCGAACCTGTCATATCCACCCTCGGAAGATACGGCGCAGCATATCGCCTTCATCGTCCCGCCCGCAGATGCAGCGGTGTTGGCGATCTCGTATCGCACTGGCAAATTGGCCGTGGTCATGTAGACGGTCGTGAGGAAGTTTGTGTTCAGCAGCTCGTGGCAGTAGTAGATCGTGCCGTCGATCACGAAGCCGAACCTAACCCTACCGACCCCCAGCCACTCAAGGTCTATGATGAATATCTGCGACTTGGTCATGTCCAGCTCTATTCTGGAGGGGCCGTTCCCGTCCATGGTGTCGATGTTCCAGTTGGCCTGGTCCACCGCCGTGTTGGAAACCGATCCGCCCGTGTAGCTCCTTCTCACGACCGAAAGCGCAGAGGAGGTCTGCTGGAAGAAGAGCCCGTTGTTGGCGTCGAAGTAACCGATCCTCCTCGCCACGTTCGCAATTGGCGATCCCATTGTGCCGGTCATCAAAATCATCTGCGATTTCCCGGGCTGGTATCGGAAGTACTGCTTCGACTGGCGGATGACGTAGTCGGTCGCGCCCGTCCCGACCGTCAGCGTGACGGCCGACTCATTAGGCAGGTGCGCGCTCGAGGAGCCGCCGCCGGAGGTGACGGTGTTGAATAGCAGGGGCTGAGCGTCGTATTGGCTCTGCGCCTCGAAGACATAGTGGGGGCTACTCACCCGGAGTCTGCCGAACGCGTCGTTCAGTGCCGTGTTGCCGTATGTGACGTAAAGAGGGTTTTCTACGCTGCTGTTGATGTTGGTTGTGCTCGGGTTTACTACCGAAAGGTTTTCGTTGGACATTGATTTGACCCTCTTCTTTTTTCTGCTCATGGAATATTTACGCATATCCTCGTGATCCTTCGCCCCGAGCGCTTACTCTATTGCCTTCAGGGGCAAAAATGTACACCTATAAGTCCTTGGGCCATTCCTTCGTCATCGCCTGCATCGACTCATCATGCAATCTTTTGAGGAACACGGTGGATTCCATAAAGTCCCAGAACGCGCAGGCGCAGATAATCGCCGTGTTCCCTGAATCGACTTACGAGGAAAACCTCCAGATGGCATCTGGCCTCTGCGAGGTCGTGAAAGGCGGCTCCACGGTGACCTCTCTGGTGAATGCTGGAATTCGGCGCGCAACATCCGACTGGGCCTTAGTGGTCTTCGGGGGCTCCATAGTCAGGCAGAAAATGCACGACAAGTATGCCTACTACGTCGACGACGAGCGGGACATCCTCTTCCCCGTGGCGAACAACAAGACCAACTTCGTGGACGGCACCATGAACGGGATGCTGGTCGCCACCAAGACCTTCAGGCTTGTGGGCGACATGCCCGAGGAGGAGAACTTGGAGATGAGCAAGGCCTTCTGGGCCAACGACGCCATCGGCCACGGGTGCAGGTTTAAGGCGATAGTCGGGGCCAAAATCTGCTGAAGTTCTGGCCCCCGACACTCAATTGAATCGGAGGGCCGAAAATGGAAAGAAACCTGCGCGAAGAGATCAAAGAGCTCCTTAAGAACGAGGTGGCCCAGCGCCACAGCTACTTCCAGCTGAAGTACTTCCTGATAGGCAAGGAGCCGACCTACCAGTCCAAGATGTGGCAGTGCCTTCGGGAGCTCAAGACGAGGCATGACTCCCTCGAGGCCATAGAGCTCGAGAGGGAGGAAGTAAAAGATAAAATTGAGTTGCTAGATATATCCGTTCTGCGCAGCGAAAGGCAGGCGGGCGACGAGTTGGACGCAAGGGAGGCGGGAATTCGGGCGCGCCAGCTCCAGCGGCAAAAGAGGGCTCTTGAAAAGAACTTGGTGGACCTCGACGAGAGGGAGCGCTGGCTCAGGGAAGAGTGCCTGTTCTTCGTGGAAACCTTCAAAAACATAGAGAAGATCGAGCCGCTCAGGCCGTTCGACGATCTCGAGGCGCAGTGCCAGTACTGGAACGAGAGGCTGACCACCAAGGCCAACCTCAAGATGCTGACGCAGAACACGGTGGACTCCGAGCTGGTCGAGACGATCATCTCGCTGCCCGACGACCTCCCGATCAAGAAGCACACGCTGCGGAATCTGAACCTCAAGCAGGAGCAGACCCTCAGGCAGCTTGAGGAGGTGGCGAAGAAGCTGCAGCTCAAGCCGGACAAGGAGAACTGATGGCTGTAAACAGGGTTTCTTCGTATGACACGGGCTACGTCGGCGGCCAGCTGTCACTGTACCCCGAGGCCCTCGACTCCAGGTACCAGCTCTACGAGGCCAAGAACAACGTAGAGACGCGCCTGCTACAGTCGGTCAACTACAACAGCAAGTACATCATAGTCGAGGACAACTCTCGATTCCCAGACTCTGGAATCCTGAGAATCGGGCCGCCACCGGGCCAGACCGGCATGGCGGAGATGGTCTACTACGACTCCAAGACCACGGGCGTCTTCAAGGAGCTGGTGCGTGGATTCGCAGGGTCGAGGCGCAACCCCTGGCCCCAAGGCAGCTACGTCACTCAGGCCGTCTTCGCAGAGCACCACAACGCCCTGAAGGACGCCCTCATCAACATGGAGGTCAACCTAGGCCTCGCAGACCAGCCCGAGATCACCAGCCTCAACGGCATACTGAAGTTCCAGGAGACTAGGTTTCTTGCCCCTAGGGCGGTTTTCAGGGCCTATCCAACGAGGGCGGTGCCGGGTACGCGAATCAGGTTCCAGAACTTCAGCACTGGCCCCCTGATCAGATACCTTTGGGACTTCGGGGACGGCTCGACATCCGTGGAGCGCTCGCCGGAGCACGTGTACAGGAGCGAGGGATCCTACACGGTGACCCTCAACATCATCAGCCAACTCGGGGCGCAGGGAATCTCAACCAAGAACGGCTACATCAACATATCCGAGAACAACATCCGACCGTTCTTCTACGTGACGCCCTACTACAACGGGGTCACGGAGGGCATATCGCTCCAGACGGCCCAGTCCCTCGGCGACGAGAGCCTGGCCACCAACTTCAACTTCGTAGACCAGACCGACGGCAACATCTCAACGAGATACTGGATATTCGACGGCAACGGCACGAGCGGCGGCGAGACACTTGAAAACAACACGCTCACCGTTTCCGATCCAAACGTGCATTACGCGAGATACGTCTATGACAAGCCGGGAACCTACCAGCCCTCGCTTTTGATCCTATTCGAGAACCAGCAACTTGAGCGATCCTTCCTCAAGGACAGAATTGTGGTGACCTGATGCCCAGCAACTTCCCGACGAGCTTCGACTCCAGCGACAACCTCTACTTCGTTTCGGACGGCCTCCGGATGCGCTTGGTGGAGGACTACAACCCCGGCGACACCAGCATCACCGTCTTCGGCGAGGAGGAGATCATGCGCCGGTTCCATCAAACCGGCATCATAACCCTCACGGAGCAATGCAGCGAGCCCGAGCTTCGAGCTCTGTCTTTCACGTACACAGGCAAGACCTACGATGTCGACACGGGCCTTGGAACCTTCACCGGCCTGACCATACTCGACGGCTTCACGGACATCATAAAGCCCAAGCAGCTCACCAACGTCACCCAGAACGTGATGTCTGCGCACCACAACAACCTCAAGGACGCGCTGATCGCCATCCAGCAGACCGCCGGCAAGAAGGGGGAGAAGGCATCGAGGCCGCTTGAGGGAACGATGGAGGCCCGCATCAACTACCTGCGGGACATCGTGCTGGAGCCCAAGGCGTGGTTCACGGTGGACAAGAAGGTGGGTCTTGCCCCGCTGACCGTGACCTTCACCGACCAGAGCTTCAGGCTCGGAACGGACGGCACCTCGGTGTCCGTCACCCAGATATGGGACTTCGGCGACAACACCTCCATCATCTCCATGATATCCGACATATCGGTGATCTCCGTCGTGCCATCCACGGTCTCCAACGTTTCGGTCATAGACATAGACGGGGACACGGTCACCAAGACCTACAACAACCCAGGCGTTTACACGGTCACCCTCACCGTCCAGAACGACTTCGGAGAGGACAGCGTTTCCTTCACGAACCTCATCGAGGCACGGTTCCCTGCGCCCGAGAACGCAGTCGTCACCTACTCCGTGAAGGCCAACCAGATACTCACGAGGGCAGGCATTCCGGCCGGTGGGCCCTACACCACCACCCCCCAGCTCAGGGCTCCGATAAACTCCATCATCGACATACAGACGTCCAGCGACCCCAACCCCTCGAACCCTGGGTACTCTTACGCCGGCGAGAAGCTGGGATCCGACAACACCCCCGTCGACCCCATCAACAACTACACCTGGTCGCTCTCGGACGAAATTCCTCACGGGGACTCGCCTGCCGCTCGCGCCGCATACAGCATAGGCGGCCTGTACGACATGATTCTGCGCGTCGACACGGAGTTCGGCTCATACAGGATCACCCAGTACGAGGAGGCCTTCGACATCGTGGAGAGGTACAACCTCTGGCTATGGCTTTACAGCAGCAGCACGCCTAGCACCACGAGGACTGCCAAGGTCAGCGAGTTCGGCCTCATCAGCGAGACCTTCAAGACCACCTACGGCGACCTGTCCCTCAACGTCAACCAAGAGTTTTTGGAGGACTCGATCTCAAACCCCGTTTACAACGAGGCGCAGCAGCTTCGCGAGTTCAACAGGAACACGGGCTTCTGCCAGCAGACGGCCACCCCATCCGGGGACGGCGGCTCATGCGTGCTTTGGTGGGCCAGCGGCAGGGCCGCAGCCAGCACCCCGCTTGCGGAGACTGTGCGATCCTCCACCTTCAACGGATTCACAAGGGTGTACTCCAGCGCCTTCTCAAGCGTGGTGAGGCCGTGGAACTGGGTGACTTTCGCCAGCAGCAACAAGATTTACATGATACTGGGAGGTGTTGCCACATCCTTCCCCGCCTACACGTCGCCAACCAACCAGACGAAGGACCAGGTCACGCTAAACACCATGGGTGTGACGTCCCCGGCCGCCGTGCTCGGCCCAACCAACTACAAGAACGGAGCCAACGAACTCCAAGAGAACGCAGTGACCTACGACGGGTCGGGCATCTCGCTGCAGGGCAACATGAGCGTCTACAGGGCGACCTGGCTGGGGGACGCAGGCTACTTCCTGCGCAACGAGGGAACAGGCCAGTTCTTCAGGATACGCAGCTTCTACAAGACAAGTGGCAACACGTCCGAGCCCTTTGTCGACATAAGGAAGCTGACGGACATGGGAGGAGCCGCAAGGACGGAGGGGAGGCTGGTTTCCCTGACAGGTGGAGTCTACTTCTTCAACAACTCTGGAGCCGTATCTGCCTTCAACCCGAACACGGGCATCTGGGGCACGGGCGGGCCGGGCGTCAACTCGGCAGCGTTCCGCTCGCTTCAGGACACTACCGCCGATGACTTCGACAGCCTGTCCCAGACCCTTCTTGCTGCCTCCGATGGCCAGAGCGTGGCATATCTGTCTTTTGATTACAGCAGGAATGCGTTCATAAAATTCAATGAGATCGACACAACTTTCAGCAGCGTTACGAACAGGCCATCCGGAAGCCAGTGGAACATGGGCATTTTCTAGGCAAGCGACCTAAATATCTTCGTCAACACCAAGGAAATCCAAGTGGCCAGCTTTTTCCCACCACTCCCAGTCTACCCCAAGAACTACGACAGCGACTACACGCTGTTCTTGGTGTACAACACGGCTGAGACCGTCACGACTGCGGATAACGCGCCGTGGGCGGACGAGATCGACATCGTGCCGGTGGCCGCAGACAAGAACGAGATATGGGCCGACAACGGCTTCGCCAACATAGAGGGCGAGCTTTTCTACTATGACGCAGTTGAGAAGGACTCCAACGGCAAGGTCAACAAGCTGAAGCGGTGCTCGCGAAACCTGGGCGGGACTGACACGAGGCGAAACCCGGCTGGGTCAAGCGTTCGTGGTTTTGTGATAGCTGAGCACCACAACCAGCTCGTCGACGCAGTCGTCAAGACCCAGACGTTTGTCGGCATAAACTTCGACACCGACCAGGGGACACTAGACTGGAGGATTCGCAACCTTGCGGCCCTGCCCGTCATATTCGATGACTACGCCTGCCCGAACATAGTCTTCGACTTCTTCATTGAGAGCACAAACAATGTTACGGGCATAGTTGCCCGCTACAACATCCAAGTTGATGGCGTCCTGACAGACTTCAGGCTCGACTTCGGCGACGGGGAGTACACCCTGACCCAACTGTCGGGGACGCACACTTACGCGATAAACTCTATAATCGATCCTGTAGTCACCGTATCCAACAACAAATGCACGGTGGTTCAGACGCCCATAGAGAGGGATCGGGCTGACACTCCAGGTGAGCCGGAAACAACGCCGACGCTGATCATACCCTTTCCAGGCCTTCCCGACCTGCCTCAAATCACTTTTCCTTTAGTCCCTCTGCCTACGCTGATACCCGATCCGCCCCCGATTGTATTCCCCTGTCTTGACATTGGGCCGATCGGGCCGATCAACATACCTTCGATAATCAGCGTCGTGCCTTCCTTGGTGATACCAAGCCTTATCTCGTTTGTGCCGAGTTTGGTCATACCAAGCCTTATTTCGATCGTTCCAAGCGCGATCCCATTCGGACCCTTTCCCAACGTGCCGGGGATACCTTTCGGGCCTTTCCCCAACATCCCCGGCATCCCGTTCGGGCCTTTCCCAGACATTCCAGGAATCCCCTTCGGGCCATTCCCAGACATCCCCGGCATCCCCTTCGGGCCATTCCCAGACATTCCCGGCATCCCGTTCGGGCCTTTCCCAGACATTCCAGGAATCCCCTTCGGGCCATTCCCTGACGTCCCCGGAATCCCCTTTGGGCCATTCCCTGACGTTCCTGGTATCCCCTTTGGGCCATTCCCTGACGTTCCTGGCATTCCCTTCGGGCCATTCCCAGACATACCAGGAATCCCGTTCGGGCCTTTGGCTTTTATTCCCACGAAGATCACATTCGACCCGAACCCGAACATTCCCACGAAGATCGTGTTCGACCCGAACCCGAACATTCCCACGAAGATCGTGTTCGACCCGAATCCGAACATTCCCACGAAGATCGTGTTCGACCCGAATCCGGATTTACCAACGAAAATAGTTTTTGGACCGACTCCCGACTTCCCGACGAAGATTGAGTTCGGCCCCAATCCGGACTTCCCGACGAAGATTGACTTTGGCCCCAACCCCGACTTCCCGACCAAGATCGAGTTCGGCCCCAACCCTGACTTCCCGACCAAGATCGAGTTCGGCCCCAACCCCGACTTCCCGACGAAGATTGAGTTCGGCCCCAATCCGGACTTCCCGACGAAGATTGAGTTCGGCCCCAACCCCGACTTCCCGACCAAGATCGAGTTCGGCCCCAATCCGGACTTCCCGACCAAGATCGAGTTCGGGGCTGCAGACCTCCCGACCAAGATCGAATTTGGAACTGTTGATTTGCCGACCAAGATCGAATTTGGAACTGTTGATTTTCCGACCAAGATCGAGTTTGGTACTGTTGATTTACCAACGAAAATTTCATTCGACAATTGCTGCCCAATACCAACAAAAATAGCATTCGCCGACTGTTGTGATATCCCAACAAAAATCGGTTTTGCTGATGCCCCTTCAATTCCCACAAAAATTGGATTTGATGATGCGCCTTCAATTCCAACGAAAATTGGTTTTGCCGATGCGCCAAGCTTCCCGACAAAAATCGAGTTCGGGGACGTTCCGAGCTTCCCGACCAAGATAGATTTTGGCGATGCCCCGACATTCCCGACCAAAATTGCTTTCGATTACATTCCGGGTCCAATCAGTTTTATACCAACTAAAATTGAGTTTGGGCCAAACCCTCTGCCCACCAAGATAGAGTTTGACCCAGCAAACGTTCCGACGAAGATCGGCTTCGGTCCAGTCAACATCCCATCGACGATCACCATCACAGGTGGCTCTGGCATCCCTTCGGTGATCGAGTTCGGAACTCCGCCTACAATTTCGGTGTCTTGGGGCAGTCCGCCAGTCGTGAGCTGCATCGTCACGGTTGAATGCCCGTCCGCCACGCCCTTCATGGCGCGTTCCTTTAACGGCATACCGGAGCCTTTCCAGCAAGTCTATGACCCGAGTCCGGTAGAGATGACGGTCGGTGATCTCGGGATACCGAGCGAGATAGTTGTGAAGATGCCTCCGCTGGAGGACATCAAGGTTCTGCATGACATACCCGACGTCATCAGGGTCGAAGGATTCCAGATGCCGGACATCCGCATCCTGGCCCCTGAAACCCCGCTGCCCAGCGTGATCACCATAGATGCCGCCTCCGTGCCATCCAGCATAGAGCTCAAGGCCGTTGACTTGCCCAGCGCTATCAAGCTGGACGCATCGGGCTTGCCCAGCACCATCATGCTCGAGATTCCGGAGGCGATGAGGACAATCAAGATAGATGCGTCGGGCATACCGGACAAGATACAGGTCGTCGGGATTCCCAGCGCAATAGAACTGATAGGGGCTCCGTCCCAAATACAGTTGGTGATGCCGGAAAACCCAGAGATAGAGCTCGTTTATCGTGGCGCTCCGATTGACGTGAAGATCAACTTGGACATGTCGAAGCTAACAGGAGAGGACGGTAAGGGGCAATGCGTGGCGATCGTTCCGTGCAACCCCGGATGATATGCCTAGGATAAAGAAATCGAAGGACGGCAACCAGTATCTGCTTACGGATGAGGGGATGTGGGTCAGGGACTTCACGAGGCCCCAGGTTCCTTACGTCGATCTCAACGAAACCATCACCAGCGCCGACCACCTCCAGATCCTCCGGAACGAGGTGAAGAACAGGTCGCTCAAGATGCCATGGCTGGACTCCGAAAACTTCTCCATGAGGCATGTCGTTATAGTTTCGGACGGCTACGACTTCGACAAGAAGCACCAAATGCTGGCCAGCCTGCCCAGAGAGTTCACCATCATCGCCGTCAATGGCGCGCTCAAAAGGTGGTCCCTGAAGAGCAGGGAGCCGAACTGGTATCTGATCAACAACCCCTACGAGGAGGCCATGCGCTTCTTGCCCAAGGGCAGGCGGAACCTGCCGAGGTGCATAGCGTCTGTGAGGGCCAATACCAACTTCCTCGCATCGTATGACAGCAACAAGTACAAGTACTACCCAGTCAACGAACGTTCTTATGCCTCGATCGGCTCAAAGGATTCGAAGTGGCATATCGACGACTATAGGAATCCCGTGTGTGCAGCCATCTGCATAGCTTACAGGCTCGGCGCAGAGAGCTTCACGCTCTTCTGCTGCGACGACAGCTTTAAGGATGAGAGGCCGAGTGCGGTCAGGCTTGACAATGGCCTATACGCTTACCCCCAGCAGATCAGGGCGCAGAACCTTATAGACGGCATGTTCTATTGGCTGTCATCTAGCCAATACGATGATTACTATGCCTTTGACCAGTCTAGCTCTAAAAAGCTTCAATATGCAACATATATAGAGGAGAAGGACTTCCCTTCTTTTTTCAACAAGGCTGGTGAAAAAAATGAGTAAATGGAGTGACCCAAAGGACCCCTTCGGTCCATTCAATTTCAGCGACTTCAAGAAGTGGATGACCCACCAGGACTCGGCGAAGAAGTCCAGTCTGGTAGGAGTCAAGGTGGAGTCGAAAATACCATTCAAGAAGCTACTCGACCGCATCGAGGCGCAGGACGGCGACACCTTCGACGTCGCCAAGGAGTTCAAGAAGCAGGGTGGCACGATCAGCGAGGAGAACGGTCATTACATGTACGTCTCCGTGCCTCACGGCAGCTTCCTCATACACAGGATGTACCTTCGCAGGTCGGACGACTAAGAGCCGTTCTTCCTCAGCATGACCTTCTTGTCAGGCAGCGAGCTGGAGTTGATCGTCGGAGCGCCTAGGTTCGAAGACGACAGCTCCGGCTGCGGGCTTATCGGCACGTTCGAGTAACCTCTCTTCAGCAAAGCAAGGGTGAGCTCCTCATAGGTGTTGGCGTGCTCTATGAACGGCTCCCAATCCATCCTATTGTCATAGATCAGCTGGTTGAGGCCCGTAGTCCACTCGGTGGGAAGCCGCAGAAGGCTAACGTCATTGATTCTGGTGGCAAGTATCGGCTTGCCCAATACCCTCGCCAACAAACGCATGCCCGACTTGTCCCTTTTAGCCAGATAAATGTAAAGATTGACCTGATTAGTCGCCATCGCGTTTCTCCTTGCTATAATTTAGTCTGCTCGAGGACATAAGCTCCTCCAGCAGAATCTCTATCAGCACCCTATTGTGCTCGTCGTCGTCGCCGAACTGCTTGGCGAAAGACTGGAGGGCCTCCACAAGACTCTTACTCTGATCAGACATGATACCGCTCCCAGAATACGCGAAGATTAAAGACAACTACTGCGTGGCCTACCTAGGTCACAGCAAGGAATACATAGTGCAGCTCAAGCTCGCCAGGCCCTTCATCGAGAGGGAGCTGCAAGGAACCAAGGTCTTCATATGTTGCCGTGACGAGTATATGTACCTTCTTGATGGCCAGGAACGCACGCTGCCCAGAGGCGAGCTTCAGCAAAGACGGTCGGGCTTCGCCTACGTTCGGGAGCTGCTTTGCGATATGAGGTCGAACCCCGTGGAGCAGCTGCTGCAGGAGTCCGACATACCTTACGGCGAGGTCGCGTCGCCATCGTATGGGCCGAACGATGCACAGACTTGCAGGGTGTTCCACTTCGCGCAGGCTCCGACAAGAAGCCTTGACGGGGAGGAACTGAAGCGCCTGATGTCCTATGCGGAGCGCAGGCTGCAAGGTAGGGGCAGAGTCGAGAACGGTGGCCGCTGCGCCCCAGGCGAATGGGTTTTGGGGGTCGAGTGCGAGGCCACATGGGACGCAGCCTCCAAGGGCCAGCCGGTGACCCTCGTCAGGACTGGTTTCGGTGAAAATATGTTCTCAAAGATGTTTCCCAAATGCGAAATCATATCCGTCCCATGATGATTCGCTCAGCCGTGCATAAATAACCTTGAGGTGGGGGAACCTTTCCTTTTACTCCAAGGAGCAAAATGAGCGTATTCAGAGTCAATCTCAACAACACCGTGCAGGGAACTTTGGACATCGACCCGGCGACAGGGGCCGAGTTCGATCCATCAATCCAGCGCACGATCTATGTGACCGGGCCTAACAGGATTTACCGCAAGCTGACCGACGGCGAACAATTCACGGACTGCAACTACTGGAAGAAGTTCGCCTACCCGCAAGTGGGTTACGATCAAGCATTCATCGAGGTGGTGACCGACGACGGCTCCATCTACAGCGACATCCCAGAGGAAAACAACTTCCCGACCGTTTACGACAGGACCGTGGCCGATGGCTCGACCTATGCCGGCGCCAACCTGATCGACATCGTCGGCGACTACGGTTCTGCTGCCAACTTCGTGCAGATCACAAACCAAGCTGGCGGCGGCGATGTTCAGGTCAAGCTGAACGGCCTCGCCGGAGCGATCTTCACCCTGCTCACGGGCGACACCCAGGTCTTCAACTACGGCGACCTCGCCGTGACGAGCCTCGACTTCGCCAACAGCAGCGGCACTGCGGCCACGATTCAGGTCATCGCATCCGTCAAGAGCGGATGCACAAGCTGACCTAAACACGATATCGCAGCTTTTGGGGCCCGGGCATATGTCCGGGCCTCACTCATTTATGGCATGGTCAGAACAGGCAGCAGGTCGGTCAGGTCGTTCCACAATGACAGGGGCAAGATACTATTCTGGCTGCCTTTGGGCGGACTCGGCGACGTTCTCATGCAGCGCATGCTCTTCTGGGACGCCCAGAGAATCTTCCCCGAGGCGGAGATTCACTTCGCCTGCCATGGCCCCTACTGCGACGCCGTGAGGGACCACCCTTGCGTCAAGCGGGTTCTGCCATCCTCGGAGGTGAATCTAGAAGACTACATGATGCACTGGAGGACTTGCGTCGTTCCGGCCAACAAGTACGAGGACTATCACGGAATCGATTGTCGGCTGCACAGGAGCGACATATGGGGTCTCTACTGCGGCTATGAGATCACAAACCATGACATGCACTTCAGGCTCGACCCGACGCTCTTGGCTCGCTGCAGGGAGTGGATGCAGTCGCGAAAGAAGTTCCCAGAAGCGCCATCCGTACTGCTTGCCCCTATATCGGCGGTGAAGACGAAGTCCCTGACCGCAGAGCAGATCATGGCCGTGGTGGACGCGACAGAGGGCATGAACCTGTTCGGCTGCCACAAGAAGGAGCTTAAGCTTCTGTCAGAGATCGGTTTGCCAGGCGTGTACGACAGGTCGATCCTGGAGTGGATGCACTTCGTGGCGGCGAGCGACTACGTTGTCTCTGTGGACTCGGCCACATTCCACATGGCCGGGGGTCTCCGCAAGCCCCTGGTTGGCATCTTCACTTTCGCCAACGGAAAGACCTACGGCAAGTACTTCGACTTCGTGCTGCTTCAGAAGCATAGGGACGACGGGGGCTGGGACTGCGGGCCGTGCTACAACTACAAGGCATGCCCGAAGGAGCACGGCGAAATCAAGCCATGCCTTACTGAGATTTCGCCGGCTATGATCAGGCGCGCCGTGGGGAATATGCTGGAGAGGTGGCCCGTGCGAGGCCGCAGGATTGCCTTGCCCGGCGCTTGAAGTTTTCGTTGGCTCCATGAAAAACCATATCGCTGATTTATAATTACCCCTAACTCAATTATGTCTGAACAGGGGTATACTTTGGCGCAGCTCGTAAGAACAAGCCCGGTGAAGGTCGTAAGCAGCGAGGGCGAGGTGCAGGTCACCATAGCCCTAGAGCTTAACATCAACCTCAACTCCGAAGGAATCACGGTTGGCGCCAAGCCGTCCGTCGAGGCGTCTTCGGAGGAGGCCCCGGTTGCGAAGAAAGAAGACAAGACCCTTTGGGAAATTCCGGACTTCGTCCCAATCCCGAAGGTCAACTTTGGCAAGAAAGAATAAGGAGGAAGGATGACGGGATTCGATTGCGGAACCTACAACCTTGTGTCGTGCCACAGGGACAAAGAGGGCGACTTCGTCTACAAGAGGGAGGTCAACGCGTTTCTGGAACTCCCTCTGGAGAACAGGTTCGTCTTCGACATGATGAAGAGGGCAGGCGTGCCACTCATCGAACGCGACAACGTCGCCTACGCGCTCGGCGAGGCCGCCGTCAACATGACCTACACCATGAGCGCCCTTGAGCTCAAGAGGCCGATGATCCACGGCTGCGTGAACCCCAAGGAGAAGGACGCCTTCCAGATCATGAGCATCATGATCCACAGTCTCGTTGATGGCGTGAAGAAGGACGGCGACCTGCTGTACTACTGCGTCCCCTCCAACGCGATCAACGTCGACACGGACGCAGACTACCACCAGCGCATCCTAGACGCCATCTTCAAGGCATACCGTGACGAAACGGGATATGGGGTGGACGCCCACCCCATCAACGAGGCGCTCGCCTTGGTCTATGCGGAGCTTGCGAAAAAGGCCTACACGGGGATCGCGATGTCCTTCGGCGGCGGCATGATCAATGTCTGCTACGCCATGTATGGCAACCCGGTTTTCAAGTTCGCCATAGTCAACTCCGGCGACTGGATCGACCGGCAAGCTGCCAAGGCGACCGGCGAGAGCGTCAGCTTCATCAACAAGGAGAAGACCAAGATCGACCTCACCCAGAACCCCACAAGCCTCGTGGAGAGAGCCATTCACACGCAGTACAGGCTGATGATCGAGCATACCGTGGCAGGTCTGAAGAAGGGCTTCACCGACGTCACCAAAACCGTCCGCACCGACGCACCCGTCGACGTGGTGATAGCGGGCGGCACAAGCTCGCCGAACGGCTTCGCGAACGTGTTCAGGGAGGTCCTCGAGCAGACTTCCCTGCCGATCAAGATCGGCGATATCATCAAGCCGGCCGACCCGCTGTACAGCGTGGCGCGTGGTTGCCTCATAGCCGCCGAAGCGGCAGCAAAGTGAGGCAAAAACAATGCGAAACCAAAAAAGCGTAAGCGACCTCGGGGCCGCCGCATACCTGCTCATGCACGAGCTCAAGGTCATCGGCCGCAAGGGCAAGGACATCTACTTCCTCCTTGACGACAAGACATCCACCTCGCAATTCGACCAGTTGACCCTCGACTACCTCAGCAGCGAGTTCCACCGGTTCGACGCCTGCATCATGTCTCTCAAGAAGATCGGGGAATACCAGTTCGACCCCAGGGGATACAGGTTCGTCACCGACCTAGGCGCTGCCGCCTACATCCTCATGCACAAGTACAAGGTCGTTGGCAGGAGGGGCAAGGCGATCTACTTCGAGGTCGACGACGCTTCCGCCGACAAGTTCGACGAGGTGGCTCTGGAGTACATCTCCAGCGACTTCCACCGCTTCGACTCGTGCCTGATGTCCCTCAAAAAGATAGGCGAGTACATCAGCGAACAATGTTGAATTCCGTCTATATACCCTCAAGGAGAGTGTATGTTGGGATTCAAACAGTACAAAATCAGCCTTGCAGAGCAGGAAAAGCCAGCAGCGGCCTCTACCCTCGCCCCCAAGCAGATGGGGGCCGAGGGACAGAAGCTTGCCTCCGAGATCGACAAGGTCATAGACCAGTGGGTCGCCGACCTTAAGAAGGACCTGCTGTCCGGCTCTCTGTCGTCTCCCAAGATGGGACTCTGGGACAGGCTCAAGGGCTCACTCGCCAACATATGGTATGGGCGAAGGAACACAGACAACCCCTACTACTACAGGAACCAGTTCGGCGACCTGGGCCGGATGGAGTCCAACTCAAACGGCCTCCCTCTCTCTGAATACAAGAGCCTTCGGCAGACGGTGGAGGACGCAGAAGCGTCTATCGTGGAGGCAGCTGGCGACAACGCAGAGAGGCTGAAGCTCTTCCAGATAATCAACCAGAAGGCGACGCAGCTCAAGCAGTCGCTGCGCAACGCGATAACCGCATCGATGCCCCAAAAGTACGAGATGCCGCCGCTGTCCTCGTTCCCGGCCAAGCCGTCCGACTCCGTTGCCAGCGCCGTGCCTGCTCCGGAAAAGACGTCAGAAAAAAAGGCCGAGCAAAAACCGACAGCTAAACCCGAAGTGGTTCCGGTGGAAGTGCAGAGGCCACCCACCGAAAACGTCCCCTGGGAAAGACTGAGCAAGGCCGACAAGGAGAAGTGGAACGACTACGGCGGCGGCTCCAGCCCCTCGTCGGGAAGGTTCAAGCTATTCCCCTTGCCACTCATATTGAGGATGGGCGATCCGAGACTTGAAATACTTTACCCAGACCTTCGCAAGAAGCTGGAGGACGCAAAAAGAATTGAGAGCCCCGATAACCCGATCACCAGCAAGGAGGAGCTCGACAAGGCTATAGCCGACTCATCTAGAGCCTCGCTCTCCACCGCAGAAAAGTCTTCCCGTGGAGCCGAGCGCCCAGAGACAAGGCCGCAAGTGGACCCTGTGGAGCGCAGTCCGGAGCGCGACAGGCCCGACACCTCAGCAAAACGCCCCGAAGAAGGCGAAGACCTGATGAACCGTGATGCTGGGGACAGTCGATTCGACAGCAACGAGTTCGACTACAATGACACAGCAAAGGAAAGATCGGACCTTCGCAGCCTCATAGCGGCATGGCCGGATAGCGAGGAAAGAAAATCCCTCATGAAGTTGGTGGAAAGGCCGATGAGCAGGGACAAGGCTCTTCGCGCCCTGACCCAAGTCAAGAACCTCATGAAGGCCAGGGTAGAGGCCTTGGACGCTTCAGGGGAGGACGAATCTTACATCAAGGGTCTGATAGGCGACGCCAAGGGGGTTCAGGACTTCCTTGGCATCCTTACCGCCATGGAGTCGCTCGAGAACGCTAGCTCCTGACATTTCGCAAAATAATTTTAAGACCTTGTAGCGACAAAACTATATACAGCAGTCTTTTTTTCTAAACAAGGAGAAACAAATGGGCGCATCCACCTCGCAAGGAACCGGACCCGGTTCCGCTGTACTCGACCTCCCCCAAATCGTCAACGGTGTCGTAAAGTCCGCCAACGTCGGCGTGAACGCCGTTTCCGCCACCGGCCTGAACGTGACCCCCGTTCACGTCACCGCCTCCACCCTCGCAGTCACCGAGGCCGACCACGCCGGCAAGGTAGTGGTTCTGGACCGTGCGGCAGGAATCACCGCCACTCTGCCTAGGGCTATCGGCTCTGGCGCAACTTTCAAGTTCTTCGTGCTGACCACCGTGACATCGAACACCACCGTGATCAAGGTCGGGAACACCACCGATGTTATGCAGGGTCTGGCTTTGGGCGCTGCAGACGGCGGCAACGGCGTCAATGGCTGGGAAACTGCATCCACCTCTGACACCATCACGCTCGACGGCAGCACGACTGGTGGCTTGAGGGGCGACGTCATCACTCTGGTCGACGTCTATCCAGGCGTTTTTGCTGTCACCGCCCTCTTGGCGCAGACCGGCACAGAAGCGACTCCGTTCAGCGCAACAGTCTAATCAATCTTTTAGACCGAAAGGCCAGGGCGATTATTTCGCCTTGGCCTTTTTCATTTGGTCGCCTGTTTAGCGAGCTGGGCCATCATCGCAGGGTCAACGAAAGATGATTTCTGCGGTTTAACCTGCGCGACGACCGGGGACTTTTCCCTAGAATTTTTAATCTCATCGACTACCTGCCTGTAGTTAGGGTCGTCTTCGGAGATGACCTGCTCCTCCAGAATCGCAACCACCTGAGATGAGACATAGAAGTTTCTCATGTTTGTCAGGTGGTGCCTGAGCATCACGCCGTCCTCGTCGATGCTCTCTACTATGCCCGTGAAAAAGTCCGCCATCTGCACGTCCGTGAAGTTCGTCTTGTTCACGGATACAGTCAGAATGGTACAGACTTTGCCGACGAAGCACTCTTGAAGCCTTTTCAGGGTCGTTATTTTCATTTTTTCCTCACTAGAACATTTTTGATTCTGTGTATTTTGGTGTAGGAGCTCGAAAGGGAGTTCCGGAAGTCGTCGCTGTTCACGGGGTGGGCGGATGTCAGCATTTCTTGAGTGCCACCTTGCAGCATTTTCTTCATGAGCCTCGCCTTATGTATCTGGCCCGGGAAGTGAATGAGGAAGTCGCCTTCCTTGTAGCTTTTTGTTTCTGAATTGAAGTGCCGCCTCTCCACGAGCTTTATTTTCTGCTTGTATTTTGGCACGTGGTCGTAGAGGAAGTGGAACGCGCTCTGCTCGAAGTAGTAGCCCCCCTGTGGAGGCGACCCTGTGGCGTCCATGCCGGCCGGGCTGTGGTAGGGTTCGTGAATGAACTTCGTTTGGGCGTAGAGATCCAGGAAGAACTCATATGACCAGCGGCAGTTCCTTATAAGCATTCCGCTGGTCATGATATGGCCCTCGCTCGGCAAGGGGCCAGCTATAAGGTTGTATTTATCATCTATAAAAGAATCTATTTTTATCTCATCATTCATGATGAGTATGTCAGTATCAAGATAGAATAACCAGTCAAACCTGTGTAACTCGCAGATGATTCCTTGGACTCTGCTCCAGTTTGACTGCCTATCCTCTGGGACTAGAGGGGCTTGCGAGATGTACTCCACGAATTCGTAGCCATGCTTGGCGCAGTAGGCCCTTTTGATTGGCTCAGAAACTTCGTAAATTCCGTCATAGAAGGAGTTGTGTACATCGATCATTCCGATTTTCATGGCCACCCCATAAATAATATGGAGGAAATACGATGCAAGACAAATTGAATGAAAAGGCCCCTCCTGGCTGGAGCGGCACGGTGAAGGCCATGAAGAAGCACAAGAACATCGACAACCCCTTCGCCTTGGCCTGGTACATGAAGAAAAAGGGCGACAAGCCCCACTATCAGCCCGAGAAAAAAGGCGAGAAGCCCAAGAGGAAAAAGAAATACGAGAGCGAGGACAAGAAGGACTGCAAAATGGAGTCCTTCGGCGACTATGTTGCCCGTCGCGAACTCAACGAAGGCAAGAAGAAAGAAAAATGGATATCGGACGCAGTCGACGAAAAGCACAAGGGCTTCTGCACGCCGATGACGAAGAAGACTTGCACGCCACGCAGAAAGGCGCTGGCCAAGCGCTTCAAGAAGGGTGGCGACCTGCACTCCGGCGACTAACGCCAGATATCGCTGTAGCCGAAGAAGTCGCCAGTCGTGCCGTGCGGCCCTGAATAGTTCAGGTGCCGCACATTCTTCTTCATGTAGTGGTGCAGCAGAACGGGGTTGTTCTTTACTAGGAATTCGTTCCAGTCGTTGTAGCCTTCGGGGGGGATGACGAACGAGAGCTTGTCCTTGCCTCCCTGCGCCGTTGAGAGGGCAGAAATTACCGAACTCATCTTGGTGGTGCCAGCCCTGCCCGCCTTGTCCCTGTCAAGGCAAAGAACAATTTTGTATGGCGAGAGAAGCAAAGCCTGCTTCTCACTCATGTTCTTGCCGCCGCAGGCTGCACCGCATATTTCGGCCTGAAGAAGGCTTAAGGCGTTGAACTCGCCCTCGCACACGTAGACTGCGCTTCCGGCGTCGGGCCACTCGCCCGACATGAAAACCACGTCCTCTTTGCCCACGCCAATCTCCTTCGGGGGGCCTAGGTATTTGCATTTAGAGTCCCCGAGAGCGCGCCCGTTGTAGTAGACCAATACTCCGGATCGATCGTAGTAGGGTATTACAAGGCGGTTTCTGTACCTGCCATCAACCCCTATGAAAAGCCCCTTGGAGGGTATCTTCCTTCCAGCGAGGTAGTCCTCTGCTCTTCTTCGCCACCAGTCGCCATGAGGCAGACTGTCTATCAGCGCGCATCCGGCAGGGATAGACAGCCCCAACTTTGCAGGCGGTATATCCTGTACAACAGGCTGCTCTGCCTCGAACATCTTGTCCAGCTGGCGCTCAAGCTCCCTGATGCTTGTCTCGCCCTTGAGCTTTGAAAGCGCGTCGTCCCTGTCGCATCCCTCCACTTGCATGACGAGCTTGACGAGGCTGCCCTTTTTTTGGGTCTTCCAGCACTGATACGATCCGAACTTGTGCTTCCTCTTGCCCCCGCTGGGATTGCACCAAAGGTGGAAGCCGTCGTCGTCGCTCTCGAAGATGCTGTTGATCTTCACCTCCGCACCGGCGACCCTGACGTTATCGTCGCCAAAGGTGCGTTTTGCCCATTTCACGAAATTCTTGAATGGGATAGCCATGTTTTTGCGCACGCCTCGCTTGTGACCTAAATTAACATAAACAAAATCGAGGATTTATGGAACACAAACATTTGATCTGCGAGCACATCAGCGTCTCGCGCAGGCAGACATGGTCCGAGTGCCAGGCCAAGTACAAGTTCCGCTACCACCTGAAGGTCGTCCCAGACGTGCCGCAGCAGCCCTATTTCACCTATGGAAAGGTGGTGCACAAGATAGCCGAAGTCTATGTGCAAGAGAAGGGCGAGAGAGACATCAAGCAGATCGCCTCCGAGGTTCTGAGCGGCAGGATCCAAATAGATCAGGGCGAGGGACGGCCAGAGTTGGAGTCCAGCTACCTCGCCAAGCTGCCCACGCACGTGAGCCACATCAAGACTCTAACTGACAAGATCGGTTTCGACGGGGAGACGGAGTGGCCGTTCCGATATGACATGCAGCCACCCGACAACCACATCATCACCGGCGTCATCGACAGGCTCATCACGCGTGGAGACAAGTACTTCATCCTCGACTACAAGACCACCAAGAAGGGCAAGTGGCGCAAGAACGCGAAGACTATAGGCAGCGACCTACAGCTAAGGTGCTACGCAAGGGTGGTTCAGAAGACTTTCGGCGCAGACCCAGAAAACATCAGGGCGGCGCTTTTCTACCTTGACGGGGCCGAGCTCGTGACCACAAGGTTCACCCAGGAGAGCGTGGAGTCGGCAGAGAGAGAACTTCACGAGACACTGAAAGAAATAACTAGCACTTCTCCTGATGATGTGTATGGAAGAGTCAGCGATCAATGCAGGCGATGTGACTATCGAAAGATATGCCCGCATTACAGCCTCACCTAAGGCAGCAGTATGTACTCCGGCCGGAACTCCTCTTTTGAGCCGGCCCAGTCCACTATCTTCAGGATTCTTGCGCCCCCGGAAACGTTAGGCTTTTGGGCCAGGAGGAACGCATAGTCCTTCTGCTTTGACCAGAACTTGTGTATCACCGAGGCAGGGGTGAAGAAACCCTTGCCGCTGCCGTCCACATACTGTGTCCCCCAGCAAGTCGCTATGTAGTTGCCCTCGTCGTCCATGAGGCCGCCGCCAGACCTGCCGGGCCTCGGGCTGTTCTCGTCCGTCACCAAGTCGTCGTACTCCAGCCCGAGCATCACGATGTCGTAGTGCGCGACCTCCGAGCCTGCGTCACACCCCACGGAGTGCGCGTGCTTGCCCTTCTCGTACTTGTAGTTTGCCGGGGCTAGAGGGAAAACTTCGGGCTTCCAGTCTGGCTTGAAGGTGACGAGCGCCGTGTCCTGCCCTCTTATGAAGCTGTAGAAGGCCACCTCGGCGTCGTACTGCCTCGGCGCGTCAAGCCTCTTGTCGTTGTGATACCAGAAGATCAGCTTGCACTTGATCTTCTTTTTCTTCGCCTCCTCCTGGTCCACTATGCCGCTGGCCCACAGGTGGCCGCAGGTTGCCACATAAGCGATGTTGGTAGCCTCGTCGTGGTGAATTATGGTCCCCGAGCCAGAGCCGTTGCCTACGGCTATTTTGCACGAAGGCGCCAGGAACCTCCGGAACTCTGCTCCCCTCTGCGGGACCGGCTTTCTTCCCTCGTTGCCGAAGACGCCAGCCTCGAGAATCGGCATGTTGTCGAGCGGGGCGACATCTGCGAAGGGCTTTTGGCTTGGCGGAATGTCCTGGGCCGTTGTTGCGCCCCATGAAGCGAAGCACAGAAGAGAGAGAAGAATTTTGCGTATCATTTCGCCACCCCAGAACAAGGTTTATACTTTATATATCGCGAAGAGGAACATATCATGGCCACATTCACAGCATCGCACTATCTGTACATGACGAAGCAGCAGAGGTATGACTTACATTCGGGGAAGGAGGTGCAGATGAATGGCGTCCTCATACCCGTGTGGTTCGAGAAGGGGAACACTTCGGAGCCGGCGAAGGAGGTCTTCTGCGAGTACACGCTGCGAAACACAAGGAAGAAGAGCGGAGTTGAGTTCAACAAGAAGGGCTTCGTGATAGACATGCCCTACTTTGAAATCGCAGGCGGCGAGAACACGGACAGGGAGATACTAAGGGCCGCCCAACAGAGGATAGGCACCTCCGAGTTACTTTTGGACCTCGACGACGGGGGACTGGAGCACTGCGAGTTCCGCTACTTCCACAAGAAGACGATCGCCGGCAAGAAGCACAACGTAATCCATTTCGTGGAGATCAAGCCCTTGGACGTGCTTGACGACACCATGTCCTAGGCCGATATGTCAGACAGCTGCATGGCCATTCTGAGGTTTATGCTGTCGCCGCTCGTTAGGGTGATAGGTGAACTCAAGACTGCCGTGGAAATTAGGTAACCGGAGTTGTTGCTCTGGTTGGTGAGGAAGAGGTTGTTGACGGGACCGTAGCCCGCACCTGCGCTCGTGAATGTGATTACAGAACCGACTGCCCTGTATATGCCTGCAGTCTGGCTTATGGTAAATCCGCCGTTGGAAGACACGAGCTGTCGCGAGTAACCCCCGCTTGAGGGTTCGTCGACAAGGTCGGCCATGGTGTCGTCGATTGCGACCGTGGGCCTTGCGTCCAGCCCAAAGTAGTAGTTCGCCGGCACGATTGCGCCATCGTTGTCGAAGGCGCAACTAAGCACGAAGAACTCGCCTTGAGTGTGCAGTAAATTGTTTATGTTCCTCTCCGTCCAGATCACCTCGCCTTTGCGAACGTGCTCGACCTCGAGGATTTTCATGATTCCATGCCAGTTTTTCATAAAGCCAACTTCACTTTCTCTCTGGTTTTGCCCAAGTCGTACGAGACCACCAACTCCTCAATCCGGAAGCTCTTCCCGTAAAAGTATCTATTTCTGGCGAACTTTTCTCCGCAGCCCTTGTTGACGTACGCCACAGTTATGTGGGGAATGTACACTGGGAACAGCCTCTCGTGTATGACTGACCTAGAGAGGTAATCGTGCATCAATCTGATGCCGTGACCCAGCACCTCAACATATACCACATCGAACTTTGCGTTCTGGGTGAAGCAGCGAGTCATGCCTAGGCTGCATGCGCAGCGTCTCGCCATCGAAATGGTTTCGTGCAGTTCCCTTTTGTTGCCAGCTTCGATATTTGGGAGCAAAGAGAGGTGGATGAAACTCTCGCGACCGAAGACCTCTCTGCTGTTTTCGTCCTCGAACAGCAATTGGTCGTCGATATTGTCCATGCCCCAAGATATTATGTCGTCAGAGAGATCCTCTGGGGGTTCTGCGATAATGTAAGTCTGGTCATCCGAACACATTGTTCAGTTCTTCCCCCTCGTCTTGCGATGTCTTCGGCCTTCCCCGACGACCTCTGATTTCCTCCAGCTTCCTGCGCTCCGTTGCAAGCTCGGCCTCAATCGCCTGCCATGCCGAAACGGGATTCTGGATCATCATGGATTTGGCTTGTCTTCTTTCTTGGAGAGATGCCTCTCGCTTCGTCCTCTTCGCTTCCACGGATGCGACCGACTCGATGGCGCGCGTGATCAGCGACTTGGCCTCGCTCAGGCTGAAGTCGTTGGGTGTCGCTGCGAGAGCCTTGAGCAGCAGGCTTTTCAGTTGTTCGGTGTTTTCTTTCATCGGATTAACCTCCTTATCGACATGATCGGCGTAGCGCGCTCGGTGATCAGGCAATTACCCAAGTCCATCAAATCGGCCTCCTCGAGCCGGAGAGCCCAGAGATCGAATTCTTCGCTGGCTTCGGGCATCTCCCTCTCCAAAAGGGTGTCTTTTTCGAGGTGGGTCTTGATTCCCAGAGCAACATCGAGAGCCTTGCTTTCCATATTCGCACGGTTTTCTCTAGGGAAAACAAGGAACACTTTCGCGTGCATTCTTTTCGCAACCCGATTATTTAATTGGCCCGAACTTTCAAGCATTTTTTCGCCAAGCATCCTGGGGATCACGAAATTCTCCGGAAGCCAATCGCCTAGCACCGGCGACACATCCACCCTCGGGCCTCTGGCGCCATTTGCCTCCATCTCGGCGGCTACAGCCAAGCCATGCTTGAGCGCTTTCTTTTTCAAAAGATCGCAAGCCTGCTCCGTGAGCCTGTCGACATCATCTGGCTCAACCACATGCTGGTCGTAAGCATCGAAGAAGGCCTGATGGCAGACTGCGTAGTGTCGAGAACCCGACAGTCCATCTAGAGTAGCCAGAAACCTCTCTAGATTCTGGCACTCAAATGCCGCCAACGTAGGAATCCTGTTCGCCACGCCCGCCAACACCAGCTCGCGCTCTATGGCTTCACGGGCTATCGCCTTGACCAGCTCTGCTGGCGGACGGCCCCCCCGCACGGCCAGAGCCGAGAGCTCGCCGTACAGCCATTCGCGATACTTGAGCAAGTTGGCTTGCACCACAGGCTTCTGATTGTCGCGATCGGCCACATATTCAAAATATCTCTTGGTACTCATTGCTCCCCGTTGTTGAATATCAGAAACCGAATTCGCGAATGATGCGCTCGCCACGCCTCTCCGTGTACGGCATGCCCATGTTGGCCAGTACCGTTTCCCTGTCAGGCGCCAACACATCATACTCCGAATCGCTGAGGATATCCTCGGGCCTGCCCTCCATGAGCTCTCTCTTTATTTGGTCGTAAATTTCGCTCTTCACGACTCCGGTCGGGATGCGAGAGGTTTCTGACCCTACTGGCAGGTCCCTCATCAGCGTGTCGCGCACGTACAGGCCTATGCCCATCGACATGATTGCGTCGTCGTGGTGGCCCTTTCTCGCCATGGCCTTCTTCGACCCTTTGTTGTACTCGAACGTGTTAAGTTCGGTGACGAACCTGCTGCTGTTGATCAGGACCGTGCCGTTGCTCAGCTTGTTCTGGAGCGCCTCAAGGAAAAGCGTCCTGTTGTGCACGCCCATCTTGATTCCGGCCTTGGCATTGGCCGACTTGAGGTTCTCGAAGAACAGGTTGTCGTAAAAGTGCGTGTGCTGAAGCGCGCTGAGGACTGCGCCGCCAGGACCCATGTTCTCCACCACGACGAGGGCATTGTAATAATAAATTGCTATCTCTTTAATTACCTGTGCAAACTCATGAGGAAGAATTATATTTGAGTAGAACTCGCCGACCTGCTCAAGCGTCTGCATGTCTATGATCTGGAACACGCTGTTGTCGTTGTTCTCGCCCTGCCCCTCCGCACAGTCTGCGCTGAGCAGATACTCATGCCCTTCTACTGGCTCCTTCCATATCCAGAGTGCGCCCCGGTTGTCCTCCGTCTCAAGCTGCGATATACGCCCCAAGGTGTTGGCCCAATGGGGAAAGAGCTTGCGGCTGGGGTAGTTGTTCCTCGTCTGCTCGCCGAGGCTTGTCAGCACTCTGGTAGCAAAGTAAGTGTCGCCCGAGCCCTGGAACTCGCGTAGAACCTCTTGCCTGAACCCCTTCTCGCCTAGCTGCGCCTTTTGGTCGGCGACCCATAGCTCGTTGTTGTAGTCCGGGTGCTCCCAGTAGTCGAGATCGATGATGTGAAACTTGTTAAGGCCCTTCTGGGCGTCGTGGTAAGTTTGCTCGTACCAGTTGCCCAGTCCATTAACTGTAGATACCAGCGTGCATGATCCACCCGTGGATAGGATCGGCCACATGGCCTTCCAGTGCTTGTCCATGTCCGTGATAAACGCCGCCTCGTCCACGATTAGAAACGTTACCGACTTACCACGGGCAGCCTCTGGGCTGTAAAACTTCAGGGCGGAGCCCGTGTCCGTGAACATCTTCAAGTGGTCGTTCCACTTGCCGTCCTTTTTGGGCTTCAGCCATGAGGGGAAATGCTCGCAGGCACGGTCTGCCATCATGCCGATATCCGTGGCCTCGCGATCCGTCTTGGATATCAGCATGATCTGCTGGTCGAGTTGGAACATGCAGCGCCAAAGCCCCCAGAGCAGGGTGACCGTTGTCAGGCCGCCCTGCCGGAACTTGCTGATGATATTGAACCTGTGCGACTCGTAGTCGCGAATGGTCTTCCTCTGGTACTTGAATAGGACGAAAGGTATAAGGCCCCTCATCGGGTGCAAGATTTTGATATACTTGTGGCAGAAGTAGGCGAAGCTGTCAGAGCACTTGATTATTTCCTGGCGCTGACGCGTGGGGGAGTACGCCTCGACGTTCTCAAGCGGCTCGTCGGGATCTATCGAAAGCTCATATTTGTCGAATTCGTAGTATTGGCGCTCATATTGCCTACGGCCAATCTCTGCATCGTATGCGCCTCCTGCGTCATAGAATTCCTTGAGGTTGGCGAACTCGCCCCGCCAGACTGAGTCCGACACGCTTTTGAAGAACTGCTGTTGCTCCATAATTGGTTTGTCCAGACTCTGTTGAAGTATGAGAGTGAGGGGATTCAACGATATATATGAGGTTGCGAAAGAATCAGGTGGGAACATGCGCAAGCTTCAGCTTCTAGCGGCCACGTTGGGCATAATCATAATCGTGCTGCTTCTCCAGCGGCATGATGAGGTCGTCGAGAAGCCACGGCTCCCTGCGCCGACGCCAGACTATCGACCAGAGCCAGAAGCTCCCAAGGCGATCTCCGTACGCGATGCGATAGACTCCATCAGCAAGGATGATCTTCGCAGGAACCTGACATATCTTGCCTCCGACGAGCTTGAGGGCAGAATGTCTGGGAAGAAGGGCAACAAGATAGCAGCCGAATTCATGAAGAAAGAGTTTGAGAAGCTCGGTCTGCCGACAGAATACCACAAGTTCCCTATACGGCGGATGAACCCTGGCCCCAAGAATGAGTTGGGCGACGATTTCACCCAGAACGTCTACGCCTGGATCGATGGCAGCGATCCCGCCGTCAAGGACGAAGTGGTGGTCGTTGGGGCCCACATGGACCATATCGGCTATGGGCCCAGCATGTCCCGATGGGGAGGCAACAGGATACACCCAGGAGCAGACGACAACGCATCGGGCTCGGTTGCCCTACTCGAGATCGCTAAGGCATTCTCAAAGCTTAAAGGCCAGAACCGCCGCACGGTTGTGTTCATGGCATTCAGCGCAGAGGAGATGGGCCTTAAAGGTTCGCTCCACTACGTGAACAACCCTATCTTCCCCAAAGGGAACCCCGACCTTAAGAAGCATGTCTTCATGCTCAACATGGACATGATCGGATACCTCGGCAAGGGACAGACTCTGGCATTCAACGACGGGAACAGCTCCCCAGACATAGGCGAGATCATCAAGGGGCTCAGCAACAAGTACAACTTCGCGTCAACGATCACTTACCGTGGGGCATCCGGTTCTGACCACGCCCCCTTCTACAACAAGAAAGTCCCTGTCGCCTACCTCCACACAGGTCTGCACAAGCACTACCACACCCCAAGCGACACAGCAGACAAGATCAATTACGAGGGGCTGGAGAGGGTCGCAAGGTACGGCTTCGAGCTCGCCTGGGTTGTGACAAACACGACCGACAAGCCGCAGTTCGACTATGGGTCTTTCACGGAGATGGACTACGACCACGACCACGGCCAGAAGGAACTACCATTCACAGAGAAGCCATCCGAGGAGAAGAGCAATGACTGAGGATTCCGCCATCAATCTGCAAGAGATCGTCAAGGATCTTCTGGATGATCTCAAGAACGAGTGGACCCACATGAGGTTTTACCTGTACCACGCCAGCGCAGTGACTGGCTTGCACAGGCACGAATTCAAGGAGCTTTTCCTCAAGGAGGCTGGCAGCGAAATGCAGCACGTTCTTGAGTTCTCCGACTGCCTGCGTGGGTTGGGCTTCGAGCCACATGCAGATAGCCACGATTTCCCCAAGCTTTCAGACCCGAAAGAGATTGTTGCCCAAGCCCTGAAGATGGAGGAGGAGGTCGTTTCCAATTACTCGGAGCGGATCGGCCAGGCAGAGCAGCTTGGGGGCGTTCACGGCCACTGGTTGGAGATTTTTCTCGAGAAGCAACTCGAACACAGCCGTGAGGACGTCGACGAGTACCGACAGATGCTGAAGGGCCTTTAGGCCAAAAAACCTGCCGCAGAACCTAGATAAGTGAAACCAAGCATCGGAGACGCACATGTCTTTCTTCCAGAATGTATTTGAGACCGAATTCAGGGGCAACTGGGTTCTACACGACAGGCAATACAGCCTCACCTTCACCTGCCCGGCCAACCGCAATCAGTCGAACTTTATGATGGCCTACAAGCAGGGGCCTTACGATCTGAGTGCAGCCGCAAACCTAACCATCAACTACGCTTACGACTTGGACTTCAAGAACTGGTCGGCCCTTACCATAAATGTCGCTGGTGCGAGCCCTGGAGCGACAACTGTCTACGAAATAGTTTCGACTTTGAATGGCAACGCAACATTCGCAAGCATGTGGGTAGCGGTAGTCGCTGACTACGAGGACTTCAAGACGGTTCTCATTCGCGCAAAGCAAGACAGGCCAAAAGCCGTAGTGAAAACCTACATCTCTAATTCAGGGGCCGAAACAAAGCTTGGATTCAACCGCTACGCAGGAGTCAGCGAACTTCCGACCTACTTCGAGCGCCACACAATAGCGGAGAGGTTCAACTTTCCCGACTCGTGCGCACAGCTCATTCTCCTTGATGAGACTGACCCTATTGATCAAGACATCATTGAGCAGGCTGGTTTCGTCCCCGGGGACATGCTTGAAGACTGGGAGCTTCTGCGTGGAAGGGCATCGGGACTCTTCAAGTTCAAGAAGCAGACGCTTGACGGCAGCGGGCGCCTCACCGAGGTGATTGAGTACGGCGCAGGCTCACAGGTTGGCGACTTCGCCAGGAAAACCCAGTATGTTTACACCGGAGCCAACGTAGTGCCGGACGAAATCACAGAGATACCCTATGTTTTGCAGTCCGCCGACCTGATCACGCCTTGATGGCTGGCCATGGCCATGCCCAGTCTGCGGCCGAAGCCTGCATTTGCTGGAAACTCCTTATCTTGACCTGCTTAGGCTCTGCGCGCTCCTTTGGCTGAATTATTACTTCGTAACGCAAAATGGGCAGATTGTGCAAAACACAACCTGCCCATTCCTTGTTTAAAAGCGATCTCCAGCCTTCCCGCAGCATCACATGAAGAAAAGGATGTATGCCAGGCCAATGACCTGGGCGGCGATAACCACGAGCAAAACTTTGTCCATCACGGACATCCCGTCGCTCTGGGGCTGTTGCAGCTTGGCGAATTCCTCTGCGAGGCCGAGGGACTGCACTTCTTGGGCCTTGTGGGCGTGCTTATGGCACTTGTGGTGGCCCTCTGACTTCAGAGCCTCCAAGACTGCGCTGACTATCTCTTCCTTGCTCACGGCGTTGCGGTCGACGGAGATGTGCTCCACGACCTGCATAGCGGGCTTGGGTTCAAGGGCTTCAACCTTCTGGTCGATGACCTGTCCGCTGGCCTTGTCCACGGTTTCTATCTTGCGCTCGTAGATGACCGGCTTCGTCTTCTCGATCACGCGCTGTTGCAGTCGCAGAGGCCTCTCGTCCTCCACGTGGAGCTCAATGATCCTTTCTCCCTGACCATTTGAGTCGCTGACTTCGGTAACCCTCTTCTCGGCGCGACGGCCATCCTCAAGGGTCCACTTTTCGACTTTAACGTTTCCATCCATTTTTTGATCTCCTTTAGAGATAAAGCCATAGTATTTATGCCTGCTACCGAGATTTCGGGCGCACTTTTATCTCCGCAATTCTTGTTTTGTTGTCAAATGACACGCCAACTTGCTTCTCTGCCAGAACGACAGCCTCCTGGTGGCTGCTAGAAACCACATCATGCAAGTTTCTATACTCAATCCCCAAGCCCCTGTCATAACGCACCACCACTGACCAGGTTTTCAGAATCGGCGTGGCGAAGAGTTTTTTGGCAAGCTCCACCGCCTCCTCGTAGGTGGCAACCTCCGTCTCGGATATGGCTGTGTCGCTGCATGGCACAGCCTGCTTCTTGACCACAAACCTGCCGTTGCTTGGGTAGATCATGAATCCGCAGGTCATAAGTTCGCAAATAGTGGCTTCCATGTTTCACTCCATCAATCTAGACCCCATTTTTCTTTGTATTCCTCAAGGATTTTGCGTCTTTTTCTTTCTGCATCGATTACCAATTCTTTCTTTTCGTGTGGCTTTCTTATGCTCTCTACCCTTTTGGCCCTGTCGTATATCTTAGCGACCAGAGCCTCCCACTCCTCGTTAGGGGCGAACCTCTCCAGCTCGCCGCCGACTTCGTGGTACACCTTACGTCCTTGGTAGACGCAGCTTATTTCCCTGTACAGAAAGTATACGGTGACCGACAGGTTCATTCCCAGCGAAAGCCCATCGTAGTTGAGCCCCAACTCGGTGGTCATCTCGTCGACATCCATGACGGGGATGTTCTCCGGGCTCTGCGGCTCGAAGTCCATGATCGAGTCGTGGTCAACTGCCTGCGAAACGATCGGACTCCCAAGCCTTCTGGCTATCACAGCGAACTTGCCCTCAAGGCCCATGTATCCCTTTCGCATGGCCTCTGTCGTTCTGGCTTCACGTAGCAGCATCTCTTTGTTCATCTTGAACTCCTGACGACTATATACATTCGGTCACCCCAACTTCTAGGAGTGCTATGCTGAATGGAGTTTTTAGCTGGTTCAGGGATCGCGCCAAATCAATGCTTCCTAAATGTCTTCTCGCCAAGGAGGCGGCTGACACCAAAAGAGTCGAGTACTACCTTATCGACCCGACGGCCAAGGATCTTGTTGGATCATGCCCGCTGACTGAAAAAACTATCTGGCCTGTCACGGCGAGCGGCTACTCTGCAGGACATTCGCTGGGGTCGGAGCAGCAGCAGGCTGCGTCCTTGCGGGAAATGGTCAACAAAGGCGTGGCGTTTCTCCTATCCAAGTGCCCCAGGCAGCCCAAGGGGTGGGCGAGAACCAGCAGCTTAAGGCTTATGCCAAGGCGTGGAGTCGACGCAAACGCCTACTACGACGGCAAGTCCTTGAGCTTCTTCCACTTCCCTTCAAAATCGGGCAGCACAGTCTACAGCTGCGACAGCATGCAGATTAGCACTCACGAGTTCGGGCACGCATTTCTTGACTCGCTTCGCCCGGACCTCTGGAATGTGGCGGCATTCGAAGCATGGGCGTTCCACGAGGCCTTCGGCGACGCTGTTTGCGTATTCTGCGTTACCGCAGACGAAACGGTTGTCAGGCACGCCTGGAAAGAGACGGGTGGCGATCTTCGCAAATCTAACATAATCACCAGAATGGGCGTCCAGATGGGGCTGGCCCTCAATGACATGCAGCCTGGCAATGCCTTGCCGAATGGCGCCATACGCGACATGAGCGTGAAGTACCAGTACGCACGACCCGAATCGCTGCCTCGCAAAGGCGACATCACCCAGCTGCTCGCAGAGTCGCACAGCTTCGGAAGGGTCTTCGCCAGCATGGTTTATGCTCTAATTCTAGAGATAGCCGATGATATAAACAGAGAGAAGAAAGACTATCCTTCTTCTTTCATGGCTGCGAGGGACATCACGGCGACGATACTGGTGCGCGCAGTCAGCAGGGCGCCTATCGTGCCTAGGTTCTACAACTCTGTATGCCAGGAGATGCTTGTTGCGGACCATGGCATGGGGGCGAAGAACTCAAAGGCCATCAGGCGCGTATTCGGTGACTTCAAGATAATGTCCCCTGTCCTGACTATGCTGAGCGAGCGAAGCGTGGAGGAAGAGATGGCAAAGCCCGGATCCAAGCTCGAGGAGATCGGCGACAAGGTGGCAGTTAGGAGCCTAGGTATCGCCACTAGCAAGGTATCCAACGCAGGGGTTTCGGCCCAGAGCGAGGACCGGCTGTCCGACGTAATTGTGGAATTGGCCCAGCAGTCAGGCTCATACTTCGGGGAAGATGGCCGCTTGGAGGTATCCATCATGGCGACCGACGAGGAGGCCCATGAGGCGGCGGCCTTCTGCCTTGAGCTGATCAGGGAAAACGGGATGCTAGATGGTGATCAGCAAATTTTCGATGTGGTTGATGGCAAGCTTGTGCGAAAGCAGATCGCAGGATGCGGCTGCAATAAGCCCAACTACTGCATTCCAGGGGCGCCAGAATATCAGAAACCTTGGAAGCCTAAAAACAATGCAGGGTGCGTCAAGTGCAGGAACCAGAACTGCCAGCCAAGGCCATGCGACTGCCCCAGCCCGCAACCGACCCCCGCCCCCAGCCCAGGATGCTTCACCAACGCGAGCGTGGGGCAAAGGAAGACATACAGGGTCGGCAGCAGGGCCTCACGGCGTGTTTGCTAATATGCGACGTTTTCGGAGCTTGGTGGGTTTTCCCTCTTCATCATAATCGATTGTCCCCGTGAATGAGTCGATTTCGGCGTACAGCAGTTCAGCATAAGGCTTGTCGCCCATGATGTTGATGCGGCAGCGCACCTCCGTGATGCCTTCCTTAACCCTGTTGACCTTAATCTTGAACTTGTCGCCCTCGCCAGCCTCAATGTAAACGCCTTCCTTGCTGTTCGACTCCTTGTGGATTGGATGCTTGAGCTCGGCGAGCGCCAGCTTGACGGAGCGAACCATGACTCTGGATTCCTCCTTGTAGTACTTCTTGGCCTCGCCCTCCTTCCACATGAGAACGCCCGTCACAATGGGACTGACCACAAACGGCGCAAACGCGCATCCTGAGATGCACAATAAAACGCTTGATATCAGTGCTTTAATTTTCATGCTGGCCTCCTATGATATGTATTATTTGTTCGGACAAAAGGAGACGCAGATGAACGGCCAGATTGACTTTTACTGGGAAGACGAGGAAGACATCAAGGCGTTCTCGAGCCAGTACGATGACGAAGATGACGACGAGGACGAGGATGATGACTGGGATGAGGATGACGAGGATGAGGACGAGGATGACGACTGGGACGACGAAGACGATGAGGAAGAGGAAGAGGACGACGAAGACGAAGACGATGATTGGGAAGACGAAGAAGACGAGGACGAGGAGGACTGGGACGAAGAGGACGACGACGAGGACGATGACTGGGATGAGGACGAAGACGACGAGGATGACTGGGGCTGATTTCGTCTAAAAAGGAATTCTGGAATTATTTTGGGGGCGGCCTAGGCCGTCCCCTTTTTTTATTGAGGATATTTTTAATATATAAATATGACCATCTAAATAGCTGCATGGAACAGCAGCAACATACATTCCTCGAAAAAACAGGGAGGTTTATGAAGAGGATTCTTATTTGTCTGTCGTTTTTGGTTGCCAACTTCTCGGCGACCGGCCAGATCGGTCCCGAGCCGAGCGTCGACCCAAGGGACGCCCAGTATCCAAATGTCTATTTGGCCAAAGACACCAATCCGATCGCAGCCATGGATGGTGCGGTCGATGAAGACCTTTCGGACGTCATGGTCCCCGTGCCCATGAAGGACAGGGTATACAACAAGACGGGCATACAGTGCGTTTGGGCCACGACGGAGGCGATGGGTCGTTATGCCGAAGAGCCGAAGCTGATCAACTTGACGGATGACCCCGACTGCAAGAGCTACGCGAACGCATACTCTTTCGCCAGAAAAATGAAGCAACTGGGCGTCAAGTTCGAGACCACCACCGACGTCAACGACCTGTCCCTCATACGCAAGGCGGTCGTCGAGGAGCGGAGGGGATGTCTTTTCTGCGTGCCAGGCCATGCCATGCTACTGGTCCACTTCGACGAAAAAAAGGGTATAGTCAAATACATCAACAACAGCGACAGAACCCTTGCGATCAGGACATGGACGATGGCTGAGTTCCGGAGGTACAGGAATGGGGAGGGATGGGTGTCGACGATCTACGCAGACAACGACATCATTCCGAAGAAGTACGCGCCCAAGATACCGCTTCTTCCGATAATTGATCGGAACAAGCCGCAGGGAGCTTACGAGAAAGACTACATCTTGCAGCCACTCAAATCATAATCTTGCGAAGCCCGAGAGTTTTTTCGGGCTTCTTTTCTTTTTTGCACCCGCATCCCCGCTTCAAGGTTTTTCGCTGGTTGGCAGGCGTTGGGGGCAGCTCGCTCTGGGCATAGACCGGGAAAGCGCCAGGCTTCTCCATTCTTTTCTCTACTCCATCCCCGCCATCGCCCTCGTCCTCAACGTTTGAGGGGTCGTTTGCGGAGCCGCCGTACCACTCCCTAGCCTTCAAGTAGTCATGGAATTTCATCATCATAGATATATATCAACAACAAAGGATTTGCGCCCGGAGAATCATGACGACTCAAAAGAGACTGCTAGTCGCATTAGTGTTGTCCGTATGCCTGATTTCGGCCTACTGGGCCAAAGGCAGAGATCAAAAACAACAGGCGCAGCCCAAACATTCACAAATCCCAGAAAAAATACTGGACGCAGAGTCTGGCAGCCTAGAGCCCAAGCGCACAGAACCAGCGACCCCAAGCATAACCCTAAAAGTCCCCCACCATCTCAGCTATCCGCAGTTGGTCGAGCAGATCAAGACATGGTGTAAGGAGGCCCCCGACTTGGCGGAGGCTAAACCCTTTTCGCAGACATCCAAGGGCACGGACATTTGGACGCTGAAGCTAGGGAACAGGCTTTCGAAGGAGCCCAAGAAGCGTGTCTTGATATTGAGTTGCATCCACGGGAACGAAACCTGGGCAACAGGAATACTCATGGCCTACTTTGGCACTCTGCTGTCCGAATATGGCAAGGAGCAGAACGCAACGGAGATACTGAACACGAGGGAGATATGGTTCGTGCCCTCCGCATCCCCCGACTCCTACGAGAAAACCAGAGAAGTCGACGGGGTCGATCCCAATCGCGACTTCCCCACCCCCAAGAACAAGCAGCACCAGAGCGTCGCGCCGGTTATGGCCTTGCGTAAGCTATTCTTCGAGGTGCGCCCTGATGCCTTGCTGAGCGGCCACACTTATGGCAGGCTCTTTATGACCCCGTACGGGGACACGAGAGGCGATTGCCCGCACCAGAGGGAATACGATCGCATAGTGGGCAGAATGGCAGAGCTGGCCAAATACAAGCAAATCCACTGCTCTGAACTATACGGACGCCCAATATTCGGGAGCGAGTTGGACTTTTTCTACAGGAATGGGGCTTTTGCTGCAGTAGCGGAGTTCGGAACGCACCAGAGAATACCGACCTACAAGGAGATTATCTCCGAGCTGGATCGGGTGGATGAGGCGATCACCCACTTCCTACTGGAGGCTCCTGAAGTGTCGTTGAACTTGGCCTCCGAAGATCTAGACTTTTCAGAAAATACAGGTATCGCTCAAAGCCCTCCTCCGCCCTCTCCATAATCCTCGTGTCAACAGGAATCTGTCCGACCTTTACCTTCACGGGGTCGAGCACCCTCGGGTCGTACCAGATGGGCTGCTTCAGTCCAAGGTAATCCGTTATCGTGTCGATGCCCTTCGACCTCTCCAATTCCTCGAAGGTCAGCAACACGGCTCCTGGAGTTTTCTTTGCCATCTCGCAGAGGCGCCTCAATCTGAAAAGGTATGCCCGAACCACGGTTTCAGGCGAATGCCTAGTCAAGGTAGCGAGATGGGGTATTACGTCAGTTGGCGGCCTGACAAGATAGATAAACTTGCATATCTCATAAGCACTTTTTGTTCTCAACTGATGGTTGAAAATAAGCTCATCCATATAGATTGCAGCATTCGTTTTGTGCTTGTGGGGGCCATTGGCGATGGCATAAAACGTGAGGGGGTGGTCGTAAACATGCTCATAGCCAACCCTCACGCCCTGAATCCTCGGATTGCAGGACATGCACCAATAAAGCGCAGATGAGCCCGAGTGTTGGTGGCTGCAAATAAGAACTATCTTTTTCACTGGTATATACCCAAAAGTTAATTAGTTGACCGACACTCTAAAAGATGTATGTCCTTGTGTGGGTCAAGAAGGAAGCATAAATGCCTATCTGGAGCGACCTCTTCAAGCTTTTCAGCTACAGCGCAGAGCCCGACCCCCTATCCCGCCTGAAAAACCCCAGGCAGTTCGGCACGGCGGGCATCACACAGCCTGAGGCCCTCGGGGCCGACATCAGCAACGGGCAAGTCAGCGGCGGCATGACGAGCTACCGCCAGACAAACGACATGATCGACACGACGACCCTGTCGAATCGGGCCATGAGATACAAGGAGTACGAGCGCCTCAGGAACGTGCCCGAGATTGAGATGGCGATGACCGTCTTCAGCGACGAGGCCTGCGTCGCCGGAGACACCAAGGTCGCGACCCCATTCGGGTTTATCACCATCAAGGAGCTCGCCGAGAAGAAGGCCGACGAGAGGTTCCTCGTCTACAGCTACGACTTCCAGCAGAAGGATTACACGCTCGGTTGGGCCTACGCCCCGAGGCTGGTTAAGAGGGCGCCCACCATCAAGGTGCTGCTTGACAACGGCTCCTCGTTCACGTGCACGGACGACCACAGGGTCCTCATGAAGGATGGAACTTGGGTGGAGGCTGGCAAGCTCGCCGAGGGATCTGTCCTCATGCCATTTTATCGGATTCCTGCCGACCAGAGGTTCACGAAGCTGAAGCATCACCAGTACCCGAGGCTCTTCAGCTTCAACAAGGGCTGGATACACGAGCGACAGTTTGTCGACGACTGGAAGAGCGGGAAAACCGAACGCCACCTTCAGAAGGTGAACAAGGCCTGCAGGATGCTTGGTGCTGGCCTCACCACGAGGCAGGTCATGAAGCAGATGGAGCATGACTGGCACACAATTGAGACCTGGCTGCAGAAGGAGGGTTTCTCATACAAGGAGATCAAACGGCTGCATAGGCTGGAGGACACACGGACAGTCATAGGGGTTCAGCCGGATGCAGAGCAAGACGTCTATGACATTAGTGTAGACAGGCACCAGTGCTTCGCCACCGACAGCGTGATACTGCACAACTGCCAGAAAGACGAGAACGGCAACATGGTTCGCGTCGTTGCCGAAAACAACGATGTCAAGGACGAGCTGGAGTTCCTTTTCCTGAACCGCAAGATGCTGAACCTGAACAGGAACGCGTGGACTTGGTTTAAGAACCTTTGCATATACGGCGACCAGTTTCTGGAGCTAGTCATAAACCCCGACAACCCGAAGGAAGGCATATTCCGTGCTGTGCCCCTGCCTCCGGAGACCATGTACAGGATTGAGACGGTAAAGAGCAAGCTCATAGAGTTCCAGCAGAGCAAAGAGGGTCCGGACTACCAGGCCATAGTGCGTGGCTCTGTCACGGAGCTTTCCGATACGGAGCTGAACCAGACCACGGCGATCAGGTTCGCCCCGAACCAGATAGTCCACTTCAGGATCGGCGACGACAGGAAGACCTTCTACCCATACGGGCAGAGCCTCATAGAGCCTGCTCGAGCCCCGGCGCACAGCCTGCGCCTCATGGAGGACGCGATGGTGGTCTACCGTCTTGTCCGTGCGCCGGAGCGCAGAGTTTTCTATATCGATGTGGGCCAGCTCCCCCCGTACAAGGCAGAGGCATTCATCGACAGGCTCAAAGATCAATTCAGGAAGAGGAAGATCGCCAGCAACACGGGCGGCACAGGTGCCAACCAAGTGGAGGAGCGGTGGCAGCCTCCAGCCCAGGACGAGGACTACTGGCTACCCATCAGGCCTAACAGCAACACTAGGATCGACACTTTGGCCGGGGCGGAGAACCTCGGCGAGATCGACGATGCAGTTTACTTCCGCAACAAGCTCCTCACGGCGCTCAACTTCCCGAAGAACTACTTCAATAACGAAGACCCGAGCGCGACGAGAATAACCCTCAGCGCGCAGGACGTGAAGTTTGCAAGGATGATAGAGAGGCTTCAGAGCAGCTTCGAGGACGGCTTGCTGGAGATTGCCGAGAGGCACCTCCAGCTGCGTGGCTACCCCGAGGACTCCTACAGGGACCTCAAGATAAAGATGACTCCGCCCTCGGATTGGCGCGAGCTTAGCCGCCAGGAGGTAGTGAATGCCCGCTACGGCAACGCAGGCTCGCTAAAGAGCAGCCAGCTGATGTCGGATTACGACATCATGCGAAAAGTCCTTAAGTACAACGAGGACGACACCGACGAGATGCTCGCTAGGCTGAAGATACAAAAGCTCGAAGACCTGAAGTTGCAGGTCCTCGCCCAAAACCCGCAACTACTCGGGGTTGGAATACCCGCTGGCGGAGACCAGCAGTCCCCCGAACTCGGGTCAGAGGCAGGCGGCCCCAGCCCCATGCTATCCCCAGAAGGGGCTCCCCCAGAGGGAGCGCCACCGGAGGGACCTCCAGGGGAAATGCCGCCGCCAACGGAGGCGGGCCCATCTGAGAAGCCTGCGGCGCAGCCGGTTGAGATAGAGGAACCCTCCGAAGAGGACATCAAGAAGTACGATCTCGAGATACAGGGCTACGACCTTGAGGCCGACATAGAGGACGTGGACTACAGCGTGCAGCCATGACGAGCGCGTCGCAACTACCGAACCTGGCCTTCAAGAACAGGAGGCTGGTGGAGCAGTCCGGCAAGGCGGGGTGCTTCAAATGCTGCAAGGTATTCGCTCCGCAGGATGTGCAGTCCCACACCGACGCTGGGCAAACCTGCCTCTGCCCGGGCTGCGGCCACGACTGCGTGGTTGCGGAGTGCAGCGGGTTCGACATATCGGAGGATAGCCTCCGAAAGGCATCCAAGGTGATCTTCGGCTGACTAAGCCAGCGGGTCCCCGGTGTGGCCGTCGGCCGCCTGGGGGGCGAGCATGTTGGCCTCGCCCTCCTCGTCGCCGAGGCCCTTGTCCCGATAGTCGCCACGCTTGCTGCCTTTGGGGTCCAGGAAAGAGTCGAGGTTGTGCTTCCTCAATATCTCCTTGATGTCTGGGTCCGTCCTGTGCAGGTTGAGGAAAGCGACCACCATCTCCGGCCTCGACTTCATTATCTTCTTTAGGCTCTCTGCGACTGCGGCCATCGATGCCTGCGTCTGGGGGTCCTCGTTACGGGGCCTGTCCTCGGCTTGGTCCATTCCGTAGACGGCGATTTCCTTCATAGCGATGTAGTCGGTGAACGACTTCATTGTGGCACCCAAATTAAAGGTAAAGAGCATACTTATATATCGGGTGCTCAGTCAATTCAAATATTCAACGGCGAAAATACAGCCAGTTGTATAAATACTGACATTGGTGAAGGAGTGCGCCCTACGGTGCAGCACCGCAGATAGCGAAGAACAAAGGAACACAAGCAGAGGGAGCCTATTTACTATGAAGAGAAAACTGATCGACTTCGACGCATTCAAGAAAATCGAAGAAAGCTCGCTGACTCGCGCCCAGAACGAGCTTGTCAAGGCCGAAGAAGTCCTTGCGAAGACCCTCGGAGTTGATGGACTCAAGCTCCACACCTTCGGCGAAAACGACGTCACCTACCAGACCACCGACGGCAACTACATCCACGCCACCTACAAGATCGACAACAGCGAGGTCATCCTCGAGAACATCGAGCTGCTGGTCGTGGAGGAAGAGAGCCAGCGCAAGTCCGCTCGCGAGATGCTGAGCTCGATGATCGACTCCATCCTCGAGAACCAGGACGCCAAGGCCAGCCACCTTTTTGAGACCTACATGTCCACCCCGGCCGTCAAGCGCCAGATGGTGAACGAGGCCGCTATGGGCAAGCAGGCTTCCCCACTCAAGGGCAAGAAGCAGAGCGCAGCCCTGATCGCCAAGAGGACCGCCGCCCGCAACCGCACCCTCATGCTGATGAGCCCGCTGGAGCGCAAGAAGCTCGGCCGCAAGAAGAGGAAGGCCGCAATGGCCCTCCTGAAGCCCAAGACCATGAAGGAATGGGCCCGCATGTGCGAAAACGTGCTGGGCTACATCGACTTCAAGAACAACGGCAGGACGATCAGCGAGTCGGTTTCCGCCGACGACCGTGGCAACGTCACCTCGGTTCGCATCCCGACCACGGCGAAGCGGAACGAAGGCAAGATTCTGGACCTGGGCCTGAAGGGCCTCGACACCGAGGTCAAGGTTCTCCGCAGCAAGATGAAGAAGATCAGCGAAGACCAGATGTTCGTGAAGGCTATGGCCGACCTCAAGAGGTACAACAACATCAGCGACAACAAGTCGCTTGAGGAAACCCTCGAGGCGATCGTGACCCGCTGGTCTGACGTGATTTACATGACCGAGTCCGAGCTGGCCGAGCAAATCTCGGTTGCCCTCGAGACTGCGAACGTCAACAACTACGACGACTCCACCTGCGCCTTCATGGCCGAGGCGATCCTCCGGACCGCCCATAACGCCTACACCGATCGCGTCAGGAAGATCGCCAAGCTCGCTGGCGTGAGCAACGACATCACTGCCGAGTGCCAGAGCTGCGAGGACTCCTTCAAGGACTTCTCTGAGGCCAGCTCCTCGCTGTTCGGCCGCATGGACGAGAGCGTTGACGCCGAAATCCGCATCTTCTCCGACCTGTTCAACGCCCTGCATGAGGTTCATCGCGCAGCGGTCGAGACTGGCGACGAAGCCACCCGCATCGAGGCCGCAGACTTCCTGAAAGACTGCTCCTCCGTCCTGAAGGGTCAGCTGACCCCCGACATGGACCTCGCTGAGACCATCGCTGACTACCTTGCCGACTTCCTCGAGGCCGCCGAAGAGGGCGCAGAGGGCGGCTGGGATCACGGAGTCAAGGTTTCGCTGAACGGCGACAACCCCATGACTCACTGGAACGCCAAGCAAGCCGCTGTGGCGTCGACCAAGACCGGGGACTGGAAGAGCCCCGCACCCGTGAGCGATGGGAAGGACTACGACGGCGGGCTGGCTGACGAGATGGGTCACGACGGACTTGGCAACATGGCCAACAGCGACGTGTACCCCGACCTGAAGAACCCGTATGTGCCCAAGTCGATGGCCCCGAAGGTCCACGACGACGGCAGCAACGATCCGGAGGCAGGTGTCGCGACTCACCAGGACAAGGAAACTTGGCCTAACCTGTCGAACCCCCTCCAGCCGAAGCCCAAGATGCCCAAACCTGTTGTTTAACAAAAAGGAGTGTCAATGAATAACAACCAGGTGCTGTTCATTGACGGCTGCAACAACGGATGCTTCCAGATGAACCTGAACGAGTCAGTCACCGACAGGGGACTGACGAAGTTCAGGGGGAAGTTCCAGGAAGCAGAGGCCGTCAACAAGAACAAGAGAATCTACCCATATGGCGTTCTGGACGAAAACGTCAAGAAGCTGATCCCGATAATCGAAGCCCGTGGCCTAATTGGAGAGTTGGACCACCCGTCCGACAGCATTGTTCACTTCGAGAAGGCCTCCCATGTGATCACCAAGCTGTGGTGGGAGGGCAACAACCTGATGGGCGAGGGAGAGATTCTCAACACTCCCCACGGGAAGATCCTTAAGGCTCTGCTGAACGACGGCGTTCGCGTCGGCATCAGCAGCCGTGGCGTAGGCAACGGCAGGAGCGACGAGAATGGAATTCTGGTTATCGGCGAAAGCTACAAGCTCATCACCTTCGATGCGGTAGCGGACCCGAGCACCCACTCAGCATTTCAGGAGAAAGTGGTGAGTGCTAAGAAAGAAAGCTACGCCCCCCAGCCTAGCCAAGAATCCTCGCAAAATGCGACCAAAAATAACGATGGGCGCATACATAAGGTTACGAAAGAGGCATTGTTGGCCTGTTTGGGTGGAATCATCGAAACACAAACACGAAACATCACAGCGAGGTTAGGCTAATGGAAAAGATTGTTGAAGCGCTGAAGAAGCTACTGCCCGAAACCGAGATCAACGAGGTTGCGGACTCCGTCAAGGAACTGCTGGAGCAGGCCAAGGGTTCCCTCGAGGCCGAATACAACGCGAAGCTGGAAGAGGCCTATGCCGAGCTGACCAACGAACTGGCCGAGGCCGAGAAGGTCGCTGAGCAAGGCTACGAAGAGGCCTATGCCATCATCAGCGACCTCCGCACCCGCCTGGAAGTCCAGGGCGAGGAGTACAAGGCCGCTCTGGAAGAGGGCTACGAAGAAGCCTACCAGATGCTGAAGGCCGAGCGAGAGAAGAACCAGAACCTGGAAGTCGAAATGTACGAAGAGTACGACTCCAAGCTGGCCGAGATGAAGGAATACATCGTCGACAAGGTCGACCAGTTCCTCCAGCTCAAGGGTTCGGAGATCTACGAGCAAGCCCGCAAAGACCTGCTCAACGACCCCCGCATGGCCGAGCACAAGGTCGCCCTCGAGCGCATCATCGACATCACTTCGAACTATCTGTCTGACGAGGACTTCGAAGGCGTCAACAGCGCAAAGCTGGAATCCGCCACGAAGCAAATCGAGGAGCTCAAGGGCCAAATGCGCATCCTTGAGGCACGCAACATCCGCATCAGCACAGAGAACACCAAGCTTACGGAGAGCGTCCGTCAAGCGCAGGAACTCATCAGCGAGAGCCGCCAGGTTGTCGCCAAAGAGAAGAAGTCGGCAGTTGTGACCGAACAGAAAGAAAGAACCGAGAAAGCCAAGAATGTAACGGGGAGAGGCACCACCTCGAACGAGACTGTCGTGATTTCGGAACACACGGCAAGCAACGGTGGTGAAGACGTGGACCAACTCCTGGTCCTGTCGGGTCTGAAAAGGCCCAACTAACCTTCAACAGCAACAGAATAGGAATCACACATGAACGCAAACTCAAGGTTTTTGAACGAGGCTCGTGAACTCGAGACGCGCTGGAAGAAGACTGGTCTCCTCGAAGGCATTCAGGATCGCTATGTCCGCTCGGCCACCGCTGTCCTGCTGGAAAACCAGCGCCTGATGAACGAGGTCAGCACCGACACCGGCGACGTGGCCCAGTTCAAGCGCATCAGCATCCCGCTGGTCCGCAGGATCTACCCCCAGCTGATCGCCAACAAGATCGTGTCCGTGCAGCCCCTGCTCGGCCCGACCGGCTTGGTGTACTATCTCCGCTTCCGCTACAGCTCCAACAAGGGCAGCGTCCGTGGCGCCGACAACAACGGCGGCTTCCCCGGCGACGACGTCAACAGCCTGATGCAGCGCGCTGACGGTACTGCCAATCTTGACATCTTCTACAGCTCCCAGTTCGTGCAGAACGAGACCACCAGCACCGACGCAGGCGCTGGCGTGGTTTCCGTGTTCAGCCCTCTGGAGCACACCCCGATCCTGGCCGGCACCATGACCGGCACCATCTATGATGGAGCCACCGCCGTCCAGACCTTCACCGTGTCCGCCGCTGGCGCGTTCACCTTCACCGACATCGGCACCCCTTCGCCGAAGGTCACCGCTGGCACCCTGAACACCACCACCGGCGAGCTGACCCTGACTTGGAACAGCGCTCCCGGCTCCAACAACGCCGTTGTCTCCTACGAGTACAACATGGAGTGCAACCAGGATCTCCCCGAGATCAACCTCGTGGTTGAATCCGAAGAGATCGTTGCCAAGACCCGCAAGCTGAAGGCTGTGTGGAGCTACGAGGCCCAGCAGGACCTGCGCAGCCAGCACAACCTCGACGCCGAGGCCGAGCTGACGGCAGTTCTGGCCCAGGAAATCAACCTGGAAATCGACCGTGAGGTTCTGACCGACCTGCGCAACAACGCCGGCACCGTGTCCGCTTGGGACTTCAACACCGCCCTTGGCGAGACCATCAAGGAAAAGTACGAGAGCCTGTACGTCAAGGTTGTCGAAATTTCCAACGTCATCCACAGGAAGACCCTGCGCGCTGGCGCCAACTGGATCGTGACGAGCCCCGAAGTTGCCTCGATCTTCGAGACCGCAACCGCCGGCTTCGCTCCCGCCCCCAGCGAGACCTTCACCAGCTCCCTCGGTATCCAGTACGTCGGTACTGTGAACAACCGCTGGAGGCTGTACAAGGATCCTCTGTTCCCCAGCAGCCAGCTGCTGATGGGATACAAGGGCGACAGCTACATGGACAGCGGATATTTCTACTGCCCCTATGTGCCTCTGACCCAGACCCCGGTCGTGTTGGACACCGAGTCCTTCTGCCCCCGCAAGGGAATCCTGACCAGGTACGGAAAAAAATTGCTACGTGAGGGAGCTAAATTCTACGCGAGGATGAGCATTGCCAACTTCGTGATCTGACCCTAAAAAGGTCCAAAATAGAAAGAGCCCTGGGTTTTCACCTAGGGCTCTTTCCCTTTTTATATTGAAAAAAATTTTATTTGCCTGGCCAGTCAATATCCAACCTGTCCCTCCAGGCTTGCTGGAATGGCTGGGCCAAGCAGTCTTCTACGGGATACTTCATGACCGTCTTGTCCTCGAAAACGAAGCCGAAGAACTCTATGTCCTTGGACTGGAGTTCCGCCACCATGCGCTTTGTTTCCTCGTCGTAGTACTCCCTGTAGTCGCCGTGCTTCGTTGCGTTGGCATGGGGGTACTTGAAGTAGTCGGGTATCCCGGTCCTCTTCTTGACCATTTCAAAGTCGCGTTCTATGTTGCCCAGGCATGCCACATAGTCCACGGAGATTTGGTCATGCAAGTCCTTCATGTAATCTATCTGCTCGACGGCGTCGTAGTAGTACTCATAAGTGTTGGACTTGACCGAATCGTACATGTCGACGACAAATGTCTTGAAGTCGTCCGTGTGGCAGTCCTTGGTGATTTGATTAGCGTAGTGGAAAAGGCTGACCATCCTGTCCCACGAGTTCCTGGCTATAGACCAAACGAAATAGTCCTTGAGGCTGCTGCCCAGCATCATGAAGTACTCGTGCATGTTGTTGTGGTGCGTTTCAAATTGCGGAAAGAGGTGCCAGAGGCTCATTCCCCCGGACTTCTTGCAATGAACATGTACGAACTTGTAATGGTGGTTGATCATGCGCCTCCCGGTCGCGCGCATAATCTAGTCAAATCAAAATCAACTCTTGCGAACCTTGCCCGTTTGTAACCCTTTGGCTACTTCCTCTTGGATATTTCCTTTACGAGAGATTCAACTAGGCGCGAGGCCTTCTCTACAAGCTGCTCCGACTTTTTGGCATCGATGTTGTTCTGGCTGTATGGCTTGCCTTTGCCAAATACCACCCCCTCTATGCAGGAGTCTGGCACGTAAATGCCGCTGTATCGGCATTGGTTGACTATCGGCATAATCGCCTCACGGGGCGTCAGGTAGTCGGAGCTCTTGTAGTCGGCCATGGAGAGGGGCATCCTCTTTCCCTTGTAGTCGTTGGCCCCGTCATCGCCATGTATGAAGAACGCGCCGACCTTGCCCTCGTAATGGTTCTTGAGCAAATCACGGTACTTTCCGCTGCGCTCCGTCTCGGTCGTGACCTTGGGATCCTTGAACCCGTCCTTGCCCATGATTCTCTTGGCCTCATCCTGGGTCAGCGTCAGGTTGACGCAGACAAGCCTGTCAAAGAGCGCCTTAACCTGCGAGCTCGGGCCGTACCAATGGACTGGGGTGAATACGACGAACCCGTCGGCGTCCATGAGCTTGTCGTAAACGCCCTCCTCATACATGAAGTCGTTCGTCCCGTCGTCCTTGGAGTAGCAGGAGCATGGGTAGTGGCAGTGAAAACCGTTGGCGGTGCCGATGCAGCCCTTGCAAGGCCTGACTTGGGGCCTGTCGTCCTCGACTTTGAGGTCTAGCAGCGTGAACTTCACGTCCTTTGGTATGGATGCCAAAGCCTTGTTGAGGAGCAATGCGGTTTTAGAATCGCCCCCGCTGCAGGAGTCCTTGGTGCGTGGCGAGCCCTGTATGGCTACGATCTTGATCCTGGAGGAGTTGCCCTCCGTAGCCTCTACCAAATATTCTGCGAAAGTTTTCATAATGTTATTTAGTGGGGAGTATAAATAACGTCATGAGAACTTTCACGGAATGGCTCGACAACAAAAAAGTCGAATCTATCAAGAGGCTCGCCAAACAATACAAAGTCGACCTCAAGGGCATCGACATGAAGGAGCTTTTGGACGGCATGCAGGTCGAGAAGGAGCATGACGGACGACAGGGCGGCGATACGGACGTGGTCGACTCCGACGCAGACGTCATGAAGATAGCCGTCGCGCATCTCAGAGAGAAGAAAGACTACTACAAGAAGCTCAAGAAGGCGGGACTTTAATGAAAACTTTTGGAGAGTACCTGACCGAGGCCACCAAAAAGGAATCGAAGACTAAGAAGGACCCCAGCAGCAGCAGGGTCAAGTGCATACAGGACATGGTGGCCCACCTGAAATCAGTCTTCTCCGACTACGACACCAGCACAAGGAAGTTCGTTTGGCAGAAGCTGAACACGGCCAAGGGCAAGGACTTGATAGACCAGCTGCTCAAGAACCCCAAGAGCTACCTGAGCAACAGCGAGTTCACCAAGCTGGTATCCAAATAACTCATCTCCCGCCAGCTAGTCGCCCGAGCCTGTACTGCCTTTCAATCATCCAGCGAAGGGGCTTGACGGGCTTGCCGTCCTTGGCCTCCTCGTAGGCCTGCAAGAAGGCGGCTCCGCTGCCGAACTGACCTGAAGCGCCAGCCGAAGCTTCCTGCCGCAAAATCCCGATTAAGGAGACGAAGAGCACCGGGGCGATCAAGGCTACGCCGACATTTAACAATTTAGGCCTCATAAACATAGATACGATCATGAATTTCAAAGAATGGCTCGCTAAGATCGAGGAAATGTGGTCCAGCAAGGGTAAGGGGCATCCCTTCAAGCCCGGCCCGAGAGACGTCAAGCCGAAGCCGAAGGACCTGAAGCTTTGCGGGCAGGGCGGCGGGCCCGGCCCGTGTGATGGCGGAGGCGCTGCCGCCGCTCCATCAGCCTAGCATTCTGACCTCGACCTTGAGATCGCCTGTTCCCTTGATGAGCCTGTGATACACGCCCTTGGGTATGAGGAATTCGCCTTCTAGCTTCTGCGGTAGCTCGTCATCCATCTGAAGCATCCAGTCGGTTTCCGATAAGGGCCTGACCAGCCTGTCCTCATGGTCGCGATGCCACTTCAGCTCCTCGTCGGCCACGGACTCCGTAAAAGTCCTGACTACCGTGTTTTTGTCGACGCGTTCCTGGCTAAAGGGCAGCATCACCACCTCTTGGAGCTTGTCAGCCCGAGTTGCTTTGCGTATCGGCCCACGTTGCAGGCCCACCAGCCCGGGGTCGTCCTGTCACTTTTTTCGGAGCACTTGTGGCGCTTCAGGAAGTTCTTCCTACGAGCCTCTGACTGGTTTTTGACGCTAAGGTTGGGGTCGCCCCATGCCACCTTCTTCGCTATGACCCGTCCCTCTGCGTTCTTTCTTCCGCTGTTCACGAAGACGTAGAACTTCTTGGAGCCGCCCCTCTTCGGGCTGTCCAAGGGCACCGACTTGCCCTGGTAGATGCCAGTTCGGCCGGCTTCTGTCATCAGTATGAACTGGTCGTTCTCGTTGACCGTTATGATGCCCTGCTGCTGAAGGCTCCTCGCCTCGCAGACCAAGTCCATCCATGCGCGCGATCCCATCCTGAAGACGCTGGTGCTAACGGACAGGCCGTTCTCCACGTGGTATTTCATGTTTCGGGACATCTCGCAGTGGTTCGTGCTCTCCACCAGCGTGATGGGGGTCAGAGCCTCCCTCATGATGACGTAATCTTCGAATTCCATGTTCTTCTCCGTTTGTTTTATATACGCGCACTAGAGGTAATCCATGTCCGTGGAGAGGATTTGTATGTTGCAAATGCGATTTCCGCCTGGCTTCTTATTTGAATTGTCGAAGCTGATTGAGTACACGTAGAACTCGTGCACGATTGCCTTGTGATTCGATCCCGATGCGTCTTTCCAGAATAGCTGGATGCAGGATTGAAATGACTTCGTGGACAGGTTCTTGTTTTGCTCAAAGAACAACTTGGACAGGTAGATGAAAGCGTCCGCATCCGAGTCGACATTTATTGTCATGTCGATTGTTGTTTGGTTGGGCTGCGACAGCTCCTTGGTTACTTGGAGTGAGGTCCCGAACTCCAAGAGTTGGCAATTTGCCAGTTCTTCCCAGGTTCTTTTGTCCTTGAAGATGCAACGCGTTTCCGACATGCCGAACAGATCCTCTTGCTTCATGAGGTTTTCAGTCGAAGTACTCTAACATGCACTGCGGTATTTTTGGAGCCACGTACTTGAGAAGCTCGTGCGCTCCGTGGTTGCTGAACACGATCTCGTGGCGACCACGCGACTGGTGCGACTTGCAGTCGCAGTCTAGGCTATTGAAGTACTCTGCTATGAGGTTGGTTCCCTCCTCTCCGAACTTGTGAGTTCTCAGGTATGCCTTCCTCTTGCTTCTCTTGCCTGCGTCCACGAACCAAGTCATCCACGCCTCGTCCGTCAATATTTCCAGCATCTCTTTGTTGATGCGCTTCTTGCCATCCTTGTAAAACATTAGATATACTTCATTAAAAATTGGGTATGCAATGCTATAGCACCTAAACGTGTTCTTGTCTTGCTTGACTGAATCGTCCTCGCGCTTGAAGAAGTCGGACAGCACCTCAATCTTGTACTGGAGCCACACTTTGTTGCTGTCGCGCATGGCGAGGTAGCAGTTCTTGCCTCTGTCGGGCCTTATGATTGACGAACCTCCGAGTATCGTCCCGTACAGAGTCTGCCTTTGGCTTTCTGAAAGTTTCGGGCCTGTTTGATAAGTCATGCCATTTATATATCTTGCTACTCAATTCTTTTCGCAAAATTTTGCACCTACTAGGACGCCAATTGCCCATGGCAGGGATAAATACCTAGTACCCAGTACAAACCATTTCTTAAAGGAGAAAACATGGGCGCAACTTCAGTGACCGGCGTAGGCAACGGGGCGGCAAATATCGTGCGTGGACCCGGCAACGGCCGCAATTCTTTCGTTTCCGTTCTCGACCCTCACGTGGTCTACAGCGGCACCATCCCGGCTGGCGACACTCTCGTCACTCTCCCCTCGGACGTCAAGGACATTCCAGAGAACCTCAGCCTGCTCTGCGCTGGCAAGTCCTACATGACCGGAAAGAACCTTGACGGCGACGGCCTCGTCGAGAGCTTCGATATCCTCGCAGCCAAGAAGCAAGACATCGACTTCGTCGTGATCAAGAACCCCGGCGGCTTGTTCAGCAATTGATTTCTGGCTTCATCCAAGAACTGGAAAAAATGTCTCCCCGGTGCGGACGTCACTGGAAGTACGGGGAGACACTTTTCAGATTCAAGGTCATCGAGCCGAACACGGTGCGGTTTCAGAACCTCATCTCCTTCAACCCTCTTGGCCTTGTGGCTTTTTTCAAATTCATTTTCCCACTTGCCGACAAGCATGGGGTGGTGATCAGCGGGAAGGCCCAGCCGACTATGGTGGGCCCCTCTGTAACTCGGAACAACTGTTTCTTTGTCGGTATGGATCAAGAAAGGCTCTTGAAGCTATACAAAAAATTTGATTTTGAAGTGCATGAAGAAGAAGGCGTTTATCAAGTCATCAGGAGACCAAAAATATGAAGTACATTCTGAAAACGACTGACAAGAATGTTGCTCTTTGCGACAAGGATGGGAACCAGATTTCCAAATGGAGGCTGGAGGACATCAACTCAGTTGGCGGAATAGATAAGGTCATCGCGAGGTTCAAGAAGCAGTATCCAAACCTTGTTGTGGAAGTGCAGCCGGCTGATGGCGGGGCACCTGCCCCGGCACCTGCTCCTGAGCCTGCCCCTGCTCCCGAGCCTGCCCCTGCCCCCGCTCCGGAGCCCGCACCGGCACCTGAGCCCGCTCCTAGCAACTAAAATCAACAATCGCTGACTGTAATAGTTTATGGACTGGCACAGGCAGTATTTTGTTCTTCCTAATTGTTGCATAGCATTCAACGCCAAGGTCGCGTCGTCGGCCTTGGCGTCTTCCATTGCGCACAAACACTACCCCGACCTGCTTGAGGCGGCCAAGAATCGCTACGATCAAACCTGGTCGCATTTGTCAGACAATTTCAAAAACAGTTTACCCGATTCATTTAAGAAGATGCTCGCAGAGGACTGGGATAGCTCCAAATCTTTCTATCAAAACGTATGTCCAAGAACTTCATCACCTGACAAGCGTGTGCTTCTGCTTGTTCGAAATCCTATAGATAGATTTGCTTGCACTATTGCATACATGAATCTTAATGTAAATGACACAATATTCGCTTTGGAGAACAAGGAAAAAAGAATTTTAGACAAGCTACCATGCTTGGTATACAGAAACACTCATTTTTTGCCACAACATATATATTTTGATGATAATACGACTGCATATAAGTACCCTGAAGGACTACAGTCCCTCTGTGAGCGCGCCGATCTGGACTGGCCGCTGAGACGGATTAACACTGGCAAAAACCAAAAGCCAGAGCTCACCGAGCAACAAACACAACGCGTGGCAAAGATATACGAAGAAGACATGAAACTTTTTAACTCGCTCTGATGGTGACCAATGGGTGCAACCACAACTCAAGGTACTGGACTCGGTGCTGCCAATAAGGGGAAAAGCCCCTACAACGACCTTGCGGTAAGCAAGCACATAGGCCCCAGAATCATGGCTGCGGGAAAATCAACGTGCAAAGACGGCTCTGTCTCAGTCGAGATACCGAGGCTATCAGGCGTGCCTGAAATGTACGTCGTTTTGCTAACCGGCACGTCCCCTTCTCCTACTTTCGTGTCAAAGAGCTTGCACAAGGCGACCGAGGAAGCATGGGCATTCAGCCTGAACTCGGGCACTAGAGATGAAGTTTTCTGGTCCGTCGTCAAAATCGGCATCTAGAACTCAAATAAATCATGGAACCCGTATACGGCATCGACATAGGCGGAGGGCTAGGGGACTGCATATGGGACTACCTCATGAACAAGCCGTTCAGGGTTCTTAAAGACTTTCGCAAGAAGCACGAAGTCAAGATATGTTGCTATGTCCACAGTCACAACGAGCACTCTATGGAGCTGCTCCGCCACAACCGCCACATAGACGAAATTCTGGTTGAGAGGTATGGGAGCACGACCCCACGGGCCGTCCCAGGACTGGAGAAGTCCTTTGACCTAAATCAATACGCTGAAGAGATGATGCCGATCTACCTCTCAACTCCAGAGAAGCAGTTGATTGATAGCGTAGCCAAAGCAGGCCCTTTTGCAGTTGTCCATCCATTCGCAGGAGAGAAGAGGCGCTGCATGGGGGGCCATCTGCATCGCGTGCTCGCTGCTTTAACCAGCCGTGGTTTGCGAACATTCGTGGTAGGGGCAACACACAGCCGTGGTGAAGAGAGGTTGATAGAAAAATGCGAGGTTGATATGCACAACGCAATCAACCTTGTGAATAAGTCGAATATTCGCGTCTGCTGCGAACTAATCAGGCGCGCAAAGTGTTTCGTGGGCACGCACAGCGCTTGCCAGATGGCCGCCTGGGCATACCGGACGCCATCTCTAACGGTCATACCCGACGAGTTGACTACCTACCTCATTCCTGCGGATGGCCACTATCCGCACGAAGACCCTTACGTTACCGAGATGTTTAAAAGGGACAACGGCATAGTATTCCACAGTCAGATGCCGCACATCCAGAGGTTCGTGGACGAGATGCTCACTCGTCTTCCTTGGGCTTGAAGAACTTGATGTTCTTGTCAGCCCACTCTATCGCCATGTGAGAGCCCCTCGTCAAGAGTCCCACGAGCTGAGTCGGGTTTCCGCTGCCCTCTATCGCGATGTTGTCGCGCTCCGTGTTTTCTATCCAGACGAGGGCGAAGGTTAGTCCGTCCCGTCGCTTGAGCTCTGCGGCGATTTGCCGCATGGTCACCAAAGAAAGGTCCGGCAAGCCGAGTTCGCGATGCTTGGCCTTGACCAAGTTGCCTTCTGACTTGATAAGGTTGTCGAGCTTCTTCTGGAGTAGCTGCGCAGCGGCAGACTTTTGAGCCTCCTCAAAAACCAGTTGATAAAAGAATTCTTTGGGCTTGCCTTCGTTGGACAGCACCAAGAGGCTGCATGGGTAGTTGTCAGCCACCTCTTGGGCGAGCGACTGCAAGGCCTGCAAGACCGAGTGGTTAGATAGCCTGAAGTGAACCCAGTTGCCCTCTGCGCTCGTGTCGATGATTTTCAGGCCCTCAAGTTTGTTGAGGGCTTTACAAAGATGATCAAAATCCTTTCCCATTTATCCCTCCAGGATGCCAGAATTGCCGAGAGTCTGCGACAGTTTGATGAGATGCTTGCACATGCCCGGTAGCTGCAAAGGATTTGACGAACCGGGATTGTAAAGTGCTTCGTACTTTGCGCGCATTCTTCCCCAGAGGTTTTGGTGTATCTTGTCCTCGTAGTTGAACCGCCAGTAGAAATCGGGGCAGTTGCACCTCACGAGCACGTTGTTTCTGGGATTCAGCCTTTCAATCAAGTACACGCGTCCATCGCTTGCCGCAATCTCGACCAGGCCCCTGACGTCGCGCGAGTCGTGGTACGACACGCGCTTGAAGAGAATGATCGGACTGTATTCCTTGCCTGTGTTCTCGTTTCTCGCAGCGCCCTTGAGGAACAAAGTCCTTACACCTCTGTAGGGCGTGAAACTAACCGATCGGATTTCCACCTCGTCAACGGAGTGCTGACGCTTCCTGGTCCTCGGAAATGCCCTCACCGTGCTGGAGTAGAGGTCGTTTATGTTGGCTTCGTTCAGCACAAGCCACTCATTGAAATCCATGAAAGTATTTAGATGACGCTCACGGATTTCGCTGGGAAAACACTACTTTATAAGCGGATACGAGGTGTTTCATGTCAGATGGTAAAGAAAGTGATCAGCCGCAGACCCCAGAAGAGCTGGGGCTGAAGAGCTTCAAGGTCATGATGCGTAAAGCCAGGGACGGATCGATTGAGAAAGCCATCTTCATAGGCGGAGAGCTTCTCGATTGGCAGATTGACCTAGCCTCGTATACGGACGCTGTTGCTATGGGTCCGGCCTTCAAGAGAGAGATCCAGAAGGATATCGAGAAGCACTTCACAGAATCGGTGAGCGACTTCCTCGGTAGAAATGTAACGATAGCTGAGATTAAGAACGCCATTAAGACCGGCTGGATCTGATCGCAGTTTGCCCTGATGTAAACGCACCGATGGGAGGTGATTTACAACTTTCACACATCCTGCGCCGGCTGACGCAGAGCGGCAAACAAAAGAACGCCGGCCAAAAAAGGCCGGCGTTCTGCTTTTGGGATGATGAATTTTCAGTAAGAGAACCAGTTGCCCTTCTTGTCCTTCTCGCCGAAGACGGACTCCATGAAAACCCTGTCCTGTTTCTTGGATTGCTCGGAAATCACTTTCTTGGACTTCCTTGACTCCTTTTTCATGCCACGTGGCGCAAAGCCTGATGGTGGCTGATAGCCGGGTGTGCCGTGAGGCGCTGGCTTGTCTCGGAGCCGTTGCATCTCTGCAGACTGAGCCATCTTGGCGGCCATCGGATCGACTTTTTGGCCCAATTTGGCCATCATGGGATCGACACTAGGCTTTTCGGGGGCAGCAGGCGCCGCCGGTTGTCCGGATAGTTGCTGCTTGAGTGATTGTGCATGCTTGGCAAACTCAGCTACCGGCTTATGTCCCGCAGCCGCCATCTGCTTTTCAAGAGCATCAAGCTTTACAAGGACGTCCTGTATGGCCGCCTGGTCTGATTGAGCCCCACCTTGTGCGCCTCCACCAAAAAATCCTTTAACCTTATCGACTGCGCCACGAAGCCAGTCGCCAAGGCCCTCTGTCCTCAAATAGGCTTCAAACACAACATGCGGGTCGTACCCATATGACTTAAGTTCACACAGGTCATTCGCAATCTGCTGCCGAAGCGTGTGTTTTTCGGTATTGCGACGACTTATTTGAATGTAAGGATTTGCACTTTCGCCAGTCATGCCATCATACATCGACTTTCCAGCACGCTCCTTTTCAAGTTCGGCTTTGGTCGCAGCTAGTTCCCTGTCCTTTTGGCCCTTCTGCCAATCTGCCATCTTGTTTTTCCAGTCATCACCAGCCTGTGCCTCAGGAGCTTTCGCCTCAGGCTCCGTCTTCGCAGGTCCAGCCTTGATCTGATTCAGGTTGGTCTTGAGGGCCATGACCATGTCTTGGAGCATCTTCCCAAAGGCAGGGTCGGAGAACTTGGCTTGAAGCTCCTTGGAGCTTGCCATCCTCTTCTGGAGGTTTGCGATTGCGGCCTCCACGTCAGCGTGAGCCTTCTCCATCGGGTCGACGGCTTGCGCCGGCTGCCCGGGCTGGGCTGGCTGGCCAGGCTTGTTGAACTTGTCCCACATGTGCTTGGCAAGGCCTGCGCCTGCGCCGAAAACCGCACCCGGCACCACGCCCGGCCCGAGGGCCAAGCCAGTGGCTGCACCATAGCCAGCCCCACGCTTGACCGAATCCCACCAGGAGTCTTCCTCTGACAGGAGAAGCTCGTCGCGAAGCCACACGGTGGTGGCGCTCTTCATCCCCGACGACTCCAGCATGATGGCCTCGGTGGAGAACCACTCCACGAAGCGCATTGGCCTGATGCCGTTGAAGCACATAAGCGTTAGAGCCTCGCGAAGCGAGTCAACGGTTTTGCTCTCTGCCATTTTCTGCGAAAACTTCTTCATGATCCCTCTCAGTCATTTGGCATTTGATACTTGCTCCCCTGTAGCCTCAACTTGACAAATGGCAACACGGGTATTTTTACCTCTGGGGTATATACGAATCCGAGCTCGTTATCCGCTTTTTCCTTCCATTTTTTTAGCATCGATATGTCCGTGAAGTAGGACTGGTGGGTCAGCAGCTGGTTGTTATGTATCCTTATGCCTTGGCAGACCCCTATGACCTTATTTCCCTCGTGGAACAGAGGCCCGCCGCTGTCGCCGCTGATTGCGTAGGCATTCGTGCGTATGGTTCCCTCGAAAATCTCGGGATTTACCGTTTTGGTCTGGGTTATGATTCCATGATCCACTCTGGCATCGTCCATGAGGCCGAATCCCACATGGTGAACCTTGCTGCCGATGTGTTTCTTGAAAGCGAAATCGAGGTCTACGGTCGGCATAGCGAATTCGCTCTCAAAGAGACAGATGGCAAGATCGTGCTTCTGGTTGATTGCGTAAACGTGCGACTTGTACTCCTTCGCCGAATCCTGCTCACCCAGGTTCACGTATTTCACGACCCTGACAACAAACGGTCCGCCCTCATCCACCGCATGCTGGGCCGTGATCACCACGTTTCTGAATACATTTCCGACCTTCTCGGACCTTACGATGAATCCGCTGGCGACTGACTTTGCCCCTGAGTCGAGGACTGCGACCGTGGGGTAGATGCACTTGGTGTGAAGGGGTACATCTTGGAAGCCTTGGGCAGTGTCCACAAGCAACAGCAGAAGCAATATTTTTCTCATGGTTTTATTTAGGGTGACAGAAAAGAAACTGCCCGGCCATAAGCCGGGCAGTTTCAAGTGTAGTTTGGGGGTTGGATTAGGAAATCCAGTTGCCGCCGTTGCCGTTGTCGTACTCGGTCGGGTCTTGGGGAACGTCGGTGAAGGAATCGCCGTCGTTCATTTCGGAAACCTTGCGGCCGCCGGAGCCGTCGACGGTTTCGACATAACCGGTGCGTTGCAGGCTCAGGCCGTTGAGAACCGAGGTGTCCAGCGATCCCTCGGTGGCGAGGTTGCGCAGGGCGGGGGTGAGATTGAGTGTGTAAGTTGCCATGGTAATTCCCTTTGCAAAAAGAGGTTGTAAGTATATATGCTAGCCGAATTGAATTTTATTGGTACACGATGGGATTAAGGACGAAGCTGAGCGTCCGGATGCCCTTTCCACTATCGATCGTGACACAGACCGCCCGTGTCATCGGGTCGAAAGAGTTGATGTACCAACTCTTGCTTGTGAGCAGCATCCTTTTGGGCTGCTGCTCCTCGTAGTACATCCACACGTCATTATTTACGTTCTTCTCGACGGTTTTGCGCCAGCTGTTCAGGGATGGATAGGTCGCATACTGGTAGGACACTTGGCAGAAGGTTTCCCCTGGGTCTGCAGACCATAACAGGGTGAGAGCGCCCGTTTCAAGGTTGATCGACCCGTTAGTGCACTTCGGCGACGGGGAGCCGACGTCGATAAAAGAAAAACCTCCGTTCAAGTCGGCCTCAAACGTTTGGATCGCGACCCCGCCGTCATATATGGTTCCAGTCAGCGTGCCGTTCTTGATCGGGGTGTTATCAAGTGCGTCATAGGTGACAACTGGCGTGCCACCAGGGTCGGTTGCCGTTAGCTCGTCGACCACAGACACATAGGTGGGAGGCGGTGTAGAAACGTCCAGAACCTCTCCCGTGGCCACCACTATAACCCTGTCCCGGTCAATGCTGGAGGGCAGGTACGCCAAAAGTGTGGCGTTCCTCAACCTCTGCTGTCCTGTACATGCCTGTGAAAATCTCATGTGTCCTTGCTCTAGTATGCAGGGGTATCTATGGGGCCTGCGAGGCAAAACTGCTATTTTTTCGTTGACGAGGCTCTTCCGGTCGACGAGCAGGTCATGAACTGCATGTGCGAGGCCTGCCACGAGAAGCAGCCCCGTGGTTGGTTCTGGGAGGGCTCCAAGCATGGCTACGGAGCTTACGATCTCGACTGCGATCTCTGCGGGGCGTCTATCCACAAGCTCGAGCAAAAGGCCGGCTCATGAAGAACAACAGGCCTTTCATCAGGCAAGCAAACGACAAGTGGAACTTGAGATCTTGGGTAGCCGACATGCTCCCCGAGGGCCACGAAGGGATGACCTATTGCGAGCCATTTGGGGGAATGGCCTCCATTTTGCTGCACAAAAAGCCCTCCAAGCACGAGATTTACAACGACAGGGACGAAAGCCTGGTCAACCTGTTCAGGGCCTTGAGGGACGAGCCAAAAGAGCTTTCAAAGAGGCTGCGCGCACAGAAGCACACCTCCCAGGCATTTGAGTCGGCCCTAAAACGCAAATGCTCCGATGACTACATGGAATGCGCCGTCAGGGAATTCATCCTGTTCAAGATGGGCAGCACTACGGACAGGTCCGTGTTCAGGAAGCCTAGGCGCGACGAAGACTGGAAAACGCACCTCGCACCAATCCAGGCCTTCGCTTCTAGAGTGCGCAACGTCTTCTTCACCAGCAAGAACGCATTCGAGCTCATACCGTCAATCAACCTGAAGGACACACTCCTTTTCGTAGACCCCCCATACCTCCACGAGGCCAGGGCAAACAAGAACCTGTATGAGTCGGGCATGGAGGTTGAGGATCACATCAACCTTTTCAGGATTCTGGAATCCTTTTCGGGCAAGGTCATGGTTTGCGGCTGCGCCTCACCGCTTTACAAGAGGCTATACAAGAACTGGAATCTTGCAAAGAAAAAGGTAAATACAGGATCCTCCGACAAGGCAGAAATCGTCTGGAGGAACTTTTAGGGGGTTCCATGTCGTGTGAAATGCCTGACTGCAAGAATTCAAGCACCAAGACCGTGGCGCGAAGCGGCGTGTTCTGCGGGGTAAGCGTCCAAGGGGCAAAGATGAGGATTTGCGGGTCGCATGACCCCCTTGAGGTGGATAGGGAACTGCGGTCGGTATGCGAGCAGGCCGCAGTAGGGTGCCAACTCGTTAACCCATTCGTCGATTCAGCTGAGATAATTCGCGCAAAAGCCTAAATACTGCATGCTAAAAGGTTTCAAGGAGTGGCTATCGCAACCTCTGTCGCAGCAGTCCCCCCAGGGGGCGGGTGACCTAGACGACAACCAGTCCAACTCAGACAGGGCCTTCGGTATCACGGGGGCAAAGGCCAAGAACTTCACGAAGAACGTGGCTGCTGACGTGTCATATGTAAAACCCGAAAAGCTTTATGGAAAAAAAAGGCGGAGAAGATGAACTTTCAAAGGCTGTGGGAGAACATGCAGCTGGGTAAAGAGCCCGAGCAGCCTCTAGACGGAGCCGTGGATTCCGTCATCAGGACTGGACTCGGGGTATCGGACACCTTCTGGGATGACTTCATGAGCGTCATGAACAACTCCGAGGGGCTTGCGGCGCTTCTGGATGTGCCAGAGGATCAAATATCGACATGGAGGCCGAGGATAGAAAAGGCGCTCGCGTCGGTCAAAGCTTCCGACGAGTCGGAGGACGTGAAGAAAAACAAGAAACTTATGAAGACGGGCATCCCGTCACTTGATTGAGAGGAAAAGCCATGAAGAAATTTTCGCAGTATATCGAGATGCAGGATCAAATGGCGGCAGCAGCAATGCCGACGGACGCGCCCGTAGCCCCTGCAGCCGACCCGGCCGACGACGCCGAGCTCAGCAAGCTCGGCCAAACGGTGCGCAAGTTCCTTAAGGACAGGCTGGCCCCGCTGCTTGCAAAGAACCCCATGAACAAAGCCAAGGCCATCAGGCTATTGTCAACCATCGTGAGCGAGATATCCAACGAGACAGGCCTGTCGGCCTCTGACGTTCAGAAGGCAGGCAAGATGGGAATGGCGACAAACTCGGAGCCTGTGTCCCCTCCGCTGACGCAGCCGACAGCAAGGGGATGACCAATGCGAAGGAGCATAAAAAGCTCTGATGCAGCAAAAAAAAGAATTCAAGAAGCGCTGCTGGCAAAGAACTCCAAGAGTTCCAAACAGCAGCCTGTGGTCACTCGTCGCGATCCTGCCAAAAAGGATCAGAAGGTAGTCAAGCAGGCGATACGAAGGCCGCAGAGGATAGCGACTCTTGCCTTGAGGCCGCCCAGCGAGACACTCTACACCGTGGAGGGCAGGCAGCACAGAATCGAACTGCCGGAGAACGGCTGCTTCAATCCGGCTCTGCTTGACTTGGGCGACAAGTTCCTAATGGTCTATCGTCCGAACGAGCTTGAGCTCATAGCCTGCTTCATAGACGAGGGCTACAAGCCGATACAGGGATCCTTCCTGAAGTTGCCCCTCATGAATGTCGCAGACCCAAGGCTGGTGCTTTTGTCCGATGGAAGGGTCTTGCTCAGCTACTCAAGGTACTTCAGCAGCGTGTCGCTCGAGCACATAGCGGCTAACTTCATAATGGACCTGAACACTAGCAGGTCGAAGATTTTCTGCGGCCCATCCATGAGGGTAAGCCCGAAGACGCTTGCCGGCAGGCAGAAAAACTGGATGCCATTCGCTGTAGGTAGCAAGGTCTTCTTTGTCGCGCAGGTTTGTCCACACGAGATTTACGAATTCAACATCGAAAGACCGGAATCTTGCGCCAAGAGGCATCATTCAAGATGGACCTGCAACTGGTTTTACGCCCCACGGCTCCGTGGGAACACCAACCCCGTGATGCTTGAGGACGGCAGGTTCCTAGGCACATTCCACACCAGCACGGCTGTTAACGGTATGCTTCACTATGACAACGGCTTCTACCTTTTCGACTCCGCCCCTCCCTTCCAGCCCGTTTCTTGCTCGCAGAGGTCTTACCTCCCTGCCGAGGCAGCTGTGGAGCCTCACTACAGAAAGGCAGGGCAGATAAAATGCACCTTCCCCTGCGGCATGGTTAGGAGGGGGCAGAATCTCATAATAAGCTACGGCGACAATGACTCCAGCGTGAAGATTCTGGAGACAACGGTAGAAGAGGCATTGAGTACATTCAAAAGGGCTTAGAAAAATGCACTTTGTACACAAGATTTCCCTGATGATACACACGGCCTCCCCCGACGACTTTCTGTCTGGACAGGGCATACCGAGCTACTACAGGGCGCTCCTAGAGAACCTACGCAGGCAGACGATCAAAGAGTTTGAGCTAGTCTATGTGGACACTTTCCACGATTCCAACAGAGATAGATTCGGACAGTACGTGGCGGGGCTGCCGTTCATCACGAAGCACGTGCCCGTGCATCATGAACACAGATATTGGTTTGACAGGGGATACACATATATCTCGGCAGCGAAAAACACAGGAATAATTCACGCAGACGGCGAGCTATGCGTAACATGTGACGATGCAGAGTTCTTCCCCGACGACCTTTTAGAAAGATACTGGCGACACTACAAGAGCGGGCACCTGATGCTGGGGATGCACAAGAGGATGAAGAGCATCAAAACGCATGATGGCCTGCCTTCGTTTCCCATAACGGGGGACATATACATCAACGATCACAGGTTCAACACCATTAGCGAAAGGCTTAAGTATCATACCAACGGATCATGGGGTTTCGCCGGCACGAGCTTCCCCCTTGTCGACGCAATAAACCTGAATGGATTCAACGAAAAAATGGACGGGTGCAAAAGCCTTGAGGATTGCGAGTTTGCGACACGGCTCCAGATGCTGGGTCGCAAGTTCGTTCAGGACAAAGACGGATTCGTCTACATACTCGACCACCAAAGCTATTCAGAGATGAGGCCCACTAACTGGGAGCCGGCTCAAGGCCAGGACTGCCAAGAGTCACCTATTCCGCCTATTGCCAACCCAAGGAAGAAGATCGACAACCTTATAGCCGTGGAGAACTTCGGCATGTACCAATGCGCAGTCAAGCTCAACCGACTAAAGGCGAACAGGAGCGCGCCAAACCAAGACGAAATGAAGATTATCCGTGAGGAGACCCTCAAGTACAGAGGGTTTGACCCATTGGCCCCCGAGAACAGCGAGAAGCTCGCTGTCTGGATGGGGGTTCCTAATTTCGACATAGCCTCGCAACGCAAGACCTTGAGAAGTTCAAGAGAATGGAGATGGTGATGTTGTTTTCCGAGTATCTGCAGTCGGGACTTTCAATGGTTCAGGGTTGGTGCTCGCCAGAGAAGGCCAAGAGGCTTTATGAGATTCTGCTTCAGCCTGAATGCAGAAGCAGCGTGGAAATAGGCGTCTTCGGAGGCTCCAGCCTGTTTCCACAGGCCATGGCCTTCAGGGACAAGAAGAACGGATTGGCGATAGGCATCGACCCTTGGACGAACGCTTCTTGCCTGGAGGACATGGAGAACGCTGCCAACAAGAACTGGTGGGGCAACCTCGATCTTGAGAACGTCTACCTAGATTTCATGAACAAGGTAAAGTCATTCGGGGTCCACAACAACCTCAAAGTCTACCGCAAGAAGTCATCGGAAATACACCATAAAATCGAACCCGAGTCGGTGGACTTGCTCCATATCGACGGCAACCATTGCGAGAGGCTGGCATATGAGGACTCGGTGAACTACCTTCCCAAAGTTCGCAGAGGGGGTTACATATTTTTCGATGACATAATGTGGACCGAAAGCGGCGACAAGCTTTCCACAAGGAAGGGCCTTGATTTCCTTTTAAAAAGTTGCGACGAGGTTGAGTTGGTCGGGAACGACTGCATGATCCTCCGAAAGAGATAAATGAAAATTGAAGAGAAACTAGAGTTCCTGAAAAATAACGCCTCCGATATCAACGAGCACCTGCAGACGATATTTGAGAACGCCCTGGGTTGCGACCACGCGACAGAGATGGGCGTAAGGGGGGCGGTTTCGACTTGGGCTCTTCTGGCCGCAAGGCCCAAGAAGTTAGTGAGCTACGATATCAACAAGTGTCCTGAAACCGTCGTCGTGCAAAAGGCGGCAAAAGAGGAAGGGCTAGACTACAGCTTCGTACAGGGCGACGTTCTGAAAATAGAGATTGAACCCACCGACATCCTTTTCATCGACACTCTGCACACATACTCGCAACTCTCCAGAGAGCTCGCCAAACACGCAGGAAATGTGCGCCGAAAGATCATACTTCACGACACCGAGACCTATGGTGAGACGGATGAGCCGATATACTTTCCATCCTCGCCACAGACCAGCTCCTCAAAGCAAGGCCTCAAGACCGCAATAGCGGAATTCTTGGCATCGGAACTTGGTTCATCTTGGAGAGTCGAATCCGTTTTCCAAAACAACAACGGCCTCACAGTTCTGGGCAAGAAATGAACGAAAACGATATAAAGCTTAACTTCCTGAAGAGGGTCTTGACCGATACGACCTACGACGACCGCATCCGAGAAGACTTTTTTAGCAAGAAGTCTTACCCGGATAAGCAAACCATGCTCTCCGTGATCAAAAAGCCAGTAGACCTGGAGCGCAAGAAAGGCATGGACTGGCCTGAGAGGGCCCACACGATGATAGGGCTCATGCGTCTCGATAACTTGCACTTCTGCCTAGACGAGGTTCGCAAGCAAGGCACCGAAGGAGATGTTCTGGAAACTGGAGTCTGGAGGGGAGGAGCCTGCATATTCATGAAGTGCTACCTTGACCTCTGGGGAATGAGCAAAAAGGTCTTTGTTGCCGACAGTTTCCAGGGCCTGCCGCCACCCGAGCATGAGAAGGACGCTGGCGACGGCCACCATGAAGTTGACTTTCTGCGTGTATCCCAAGATCAGGTTCGCGAGAACTTCCTGGCATACGGTTGCGACCTTGATGGGGTGAAATTCATCAAAGGATGGTTTAGCGATACCCTGAAAGGAAACACAGATATAGTGAAACTTTCTATACTTCGCATGGATGGCGATATGTACAAAAGCACTATGGATGTGTTTGATTCATGCTATGACAAGATACAGCATGGAGGATTCGTGATAGTAGATGACTTTTGCATAAGGAATTGCAATGATGCAGTCATGGATTTCCGGGCCATGAGGAATATAAACAAGCCTTTCACCCCCGTGGACGTGTGCGGAATTTACTGGCAGATCGACTAAATCCAATCTGCGATGCTCTGTAGGTCCAAAGGCTTGGCCAAATCGGGCAGCTTCTGCATGTGAACTCTTCGCACGGTGCTGCTCTCGCTGTGGTAGATGGTGCGGTTCTTGATCAGGCAAGCGCCCGCAAAGGACAGTTGGTTGTGTACGTAGAGGTCGTCGTCCCCCTTCATGATAAGGCACTCGCTTTTGATCGGGCTCCATGAAGACGTGCGAGCCATCATGAACCAGCCTTGCTTGATTCCGTCTGGGTAAGTCAAAATTTCAAAATCCAGATCGTCTGCGTGCTTCTGCCTAGATAGGCCTTCTTTCATTCTTCGAAAGTCATGGTCCACAACCGTTTTCACGGTGGTTAGGTTGATGTCATCCCTTCTCTCCAAAAGTCGCACGGCCTCGTCCAGCAGAATGCCGTTTAGCAGAATGTCGTCATTCAGCAGCAGAAACAAATCGGTTTCCACTTTGGACAGACCGTAGTTCCATGCCGGGTTCACCATGAGGTTAGGCATGTCGTCGACGACATCGATCTTTTTGTGTTTGGCATACCTCGCAGCAAGTTGCTCTCGGCCGTTGTTTATGATGATGACTCTGGTCGTCAACTTCGATTTATGCTCGATCTCGCTCAATAGTTCATCGGTTATTGGCAGAGCCAGACCTAAGGTCGGCATGACCACGGTGCATTGCATATAAGTTGCCCCCTGTCTGGTATATAGGTCAAGGAGAAAAAATGAAAAGGTCGCTCACGACAGACGAAATACAGCAGGTTCTTGCAGACCTTTCTATTTTCCTAGAGCAAACCAAGAAAATCTGGGACGAGGAAAACCCCGTATCCAAGTCTTGGTTCAGGATGAGCAAGACCTACCTTGTAAAAAGCACGATCTTCCTTATAGGCATAACCGACAGCCTTATTCAGTACGTGGAGGAGATTATACCCAAAGGGCCTGACAAGAAGGCCGCAGTCCTCATTGTCATAGCCAAGGTTTTCGATCACATATCGACGGCGGCATTTCCCATCTGGCTCAAGCCATTCGCCCCACTGATTAGGGAGGTCGTGATCAGCATCATCATCAGCAACCTCGTTGACTTCATCGTCACGAAGTACAGGAAAGGGCTCTGGAAAAAAGAGAAGGAAAAAAATGAAGAGCAAAAAGATCAAGCTGTTGCCGTTTGTTCGGGAAGACTGCGTTAGCGTACAGGACGTAGCCCAAAAGGCAGGCTGGGAAATAACAGCGTTCAACCTCCCAAAGACCTGGGCCACCACGCAGGGCGAGGGGGTGAAGGTCGCAGTCCTCGACACTGGAGCCGACCTCAACCACGACGACCTGAAGGCCAACCTTCTGCCTGGAATCAACATGATCAACCCGAAGAGGTCTGCGCAGGACGACAACGGGCATGGTTCGCACGTGGCCGGAACGATATGCGCGTTGAATAACGACCTCGGCGTGGTAGGGGTCGCGCCAAAGGCCAAGGTCGTTCCCGTCAAGGTCCTGGACAAGAAGGGTTCCGGCGATCTGGCTGTTGTTGCCAAGGGCATTCGCTGGGCTGTTGACCAAGGCGTTGACATGATCACAATGTCCCTCGGGTCACCGGCGCCCGTAGGCCAGATAAAGAGCGCGATCAACTACGCAGAAAGCAAGAAGGTCGTGGTGTTCTGCGCCGCCGGCAACGCAGGCCAGACAAGGCAGATTTTCTATCCAGCCGCATATCCGAACGTTGTGGGGATCGGGGCCATCGATGAGAAATTCAATCGCGCGAACTTCAGCTGCACAGGTCCTGACCTAGACTTCCTAGCGCCGGGGGTGAGGATACTAAGCACCGTCCCCGTAAACTGGTACGCCGTGCTTTCTGGGACAAGCATGGCCACCCCCTTTGCCGTTGGCCTCGCATGTCTGCTTCTTTCGCACAAAAGGAAGAAGAACTTAAGCGTAAAGCTAGAAACGGCACAGGACTACATCAACGTTCTCAAGCAGCACACGATCCCAGTCAGCAATCCCAAGTTTGCAGGCAAGCAGTTCTTTGAGGGCTTCGGCATCATCGACGCAAGGAAGATGGGGGCTTGGCTTGAAGGACTCAATTCGTGATTTTTTCGGGGAGCTTGGCAGGCGGAAGGTCATGCAACATGATCTCATCGTCGCGACTCAGACTACCATCGCCTTTCTTGCCCTGTCGCTTGCCGCCCTCGCCACCCGATCGACCAACCATAGGCCTGCCTTGGGCCGATTTCTGATTGGCCTCGCTCACCTGCTCGTGCAATTTCCTTGAATAAGGAACCCTCACAGCCCTAGGGTCGCCGGGATGGCCCGCTATGCCAAAGGGCTTGAGCCAGCTGGCTGTTCCTTCCGATGAAACCTCCAGTTCCTCATTCAAAGCCGTGTGCCAAATGATAATTTCGCCTGGGTCGCCACCTTTTTTGTCTGGCTCTCTGACGAGGGCATGGTGTATCAAGAACTGCTCTGGGAGGCCACCTTCACACGGCCAGCCCGTGAGTTCCTTAAGGGCAAAGTGAAGCGCGATGGTGAAGTACAATGAAGAGGCAATAAGCAAGACCTTGATGAGCCAGTGTCCACGGCCGATGATGATCGTGCAAAACATAATTGCCAGAAGAATCGCGACAGTGACTGGTATGGCGAGAGTGATGTTCACTGTTTTCCTCCCTGCACAAGTCGTTTGAATAAGGTGTTGCTGCTGACAACGTTGCCGTCCCTGTCTAGAGTGAACCTGATCAGCGTTCTCTCGTCACCGAGATTGCTCAACTCGACCGAATTCATCAATACTGTCTTCACGCTGGGGTTCAACTTATCCACGGTCACCTTGACCTCGCACTTGCTCTTGTCTGGAATCCTGTAGGCGTGGGCGTTGACGCAATACTCTCCAGGCTGGTAGCCCCTGAATGTCACATACTCCTTGTTGAGGTCGAACTTCTGGGGGCCGGTCGGAGTCATCACCGTGTCGTTTCGGTGGCCTAGGTCGTCCCTCTCAAGGTGCAGGAGTCCTTCCTCTCTTCGCTTGAAGCAAACAAGATTGCCCAGAGGATCCTCAACATAGACGTCTATGTCATAATCGAGCTCCTTTGCCCACTCTATCCCAACTATGAACTCTGCCTTACTGTCGATCTTGCCTTTGCTTTCGTCATTCTTCATGTTGATCATCGCGAAGGCCAGAACGAAAAGGGCGGCAAATCCCAGAAGCATGTTGAAGAGCAAATCGAGAAAGGATACCGAACAGCTGTAGTTCTTACTGTTTTTCATCTACTTCCTCAAGTTTGGCTCTTTCCAAGGCCGTGGCAAGAATGAACGCCTGGAGTTTAAGGAGCTGGCCGCAGACTAGTCCCACAAGCGTGGTGTAGAGCGCCGTTGCCATGCTGTTTCCGAGAGCGGACAGCAACCTCTGGATGGAGGACTGGTCGGTCACATTAACGTTCTCAAACCCTGCCAACATCATGACGAACCCCACGATAGTTCCAAGCATTCCGAGGTTCAGGCACGCCTCGCTGACGAACCAGAGGACGTCCTCCCCATGCCTGACCCTGTCCAAGAGGGCGGCGTCCACTTTGCTGGTTTCAAGCGCAAGGATTTTGTTTCCGCAGAAGATGGAGTAGTAGGCGAAGATTCCAAATGTCACGGCACTAAGGTAGCTTCCGTCCTTTTCCCAAATCTGCTGCGGCATCCCGGCTATCAGGCTGAAGACAAAACCTATTACGACCAACGTGAAGACCAGCCACCACTTCAGGAAATTCTCATACTTCATTTCGCCTCCTTGGTCAGCTCTTCTATTTTCCTTTTGAGAACGCCTGCTATTTCGTAGTTCTCGATTTGGACGGCATTCTTCATCTTCTCTTCAAGCAGTCGAATTCTGTCGCGAGTGTCCCTTGACGTTTCGTCTGGAACCCAGAAGCGTGGGCGCTTGCCTACGTGCTTCAGTCCGACTTGGCAACGGTCTAGGTATCGCAAGGCGAGAGCCCTGAACTTGTCCACGCATGATGCACAGCCGAAACGCGAGTCCGTCATCACAGACTCTTGGGTCGAGCCGCAAGAGTCGCACTTCATCTGCAGATGGCTTCTGAATATCTCGTCGATGATCTCTACAAGGCCATTCACGGTTGGGGGGTGGATGGCCATCTTCGAAGCGCAGCAGCAGTCACAGGCCTGCACGTGCGTCGGGACTCCGTCGACCATCTTTGTGATGGTGATCTTCTTTGGGTTGCTGCATGGCTTGCCATTCAGAGGACAATTTTCCATAGCTATTTCCCTTCAGACAATTTCATGGCTTGGTGTGTCTTGCGAGCGCTCCTGATTAGGTCATCGATCTCGTACTGGTTCACCAGTGTTCCCAGGTGCTTTTGGTTGTCGTGCAAAAACTTTTCGTACTCTCTCGCGAACTTCTTTCGCTGATCCAGAAGCTTTGCGCAATATGCTTTAACCTGTTCGGCAGGCAGCTTTTGCTTGCCGTTTTGGTCTTCTGGCTTCGACCACGAATCCTGCACGCGCTGGCCGTCCACAGTCATCTTCTGGGCGAAAAGCATGACCAGAGTCCTGCGCTCGGCGATGTCCATGTCGTCATAGCCCTTCTCTTTTCCATCAGGGCCTAGCACCCTAACTCGCGACCAGTACTTCGGGTCGTTGAGCCTGTCGGCGTACTTGGAGTAAATCTCGATTACCGACGTGTAATCCTCTTGCGAGGGCTGCTGGTTGAGCATCAGAAAAACAAGAGCCGCAAACATGTGACCCCCTATGGAAGGATGGTTCCCTGGACTCGTAGAGTGAAGCCGTCATTCTCATAACCCTGGGTGTTGGCAGGGACTATGCGCTTGAGCCAGATGGGGCAGAGGTCGAAGGACCTGAAAGTTCCCACGGACAGGGGGGCGGGCGAAAAGGTCACATCGACGGGTGGAGTGGTCGGATACGCAATCGTAGTCGCAGTGCTGTTGATCGGCCCTCCGTCGACTGATTTTATGATTGATATGACTGGAGCTGTCCCGCTGTATACCAATGTGTCAGAGTCCAAAGTCATGATGTCGTGGTATCTCTGTCCTGCGGTCCCCACGAAGTTCACTTCAAAGCTTGCCGTGTCGCTGCCTGCGTCGTAGTCCCCAGAAACCTCAACCTCCTCAAGGTTCAGGACGGCCTGTATCGCCGTCTCGAAATTGCTCGCCATTGTGAGAACCGACGCGTTCCAGTTGAAAGTGAAGTTCGTTGCACCGAGGTCGCTGTCCGTATAAGTGAGTGTTATGTCGCCGGCCGATATGTTGGAGAAGTTCGTGACCGTCACGATCTGGCGCTCGTTGGTCACGTCGAAGCCTATTTCGACCATGGCTCCGACTGGCGCGTTGGGGTCAACTATCGCTGCGGGCACCTGAGAGGCAATCTCAAGTACTGCGTTGTAAAGATCGCTGGCTCCTAGGTTTGCGACATACACGCACCTGTAGTCGGTGTAGCCCGTCAAAGCGTCGTCAGCAGAAATGTCGCTGAAGATGTTCGACCCAGTATTCGACGAGGATATCTGCCCGCCCAGAGAGTCGTTTGCGGTGGAGGAACCTGGTCCCCCTGAATAGAAGTACTGGATATCCGAAGCTGCTATCGGCATGAACCTCACCTTTTATGGCATTATCTATAATTTGACTCAGCGAAAACTGCCTTTAAAATATGATGTAACCCTAGGACAGCAATGCGCCCTGCCACCCAAAAAGCTTCGGCTCAAATACCGCAAGCTTGCGGGTCTTACCTCAAGTCGATCTTGTGGTATCCCCAGCGCGTGCATGAGAAAGTCCTCCAGATATACAAGAGTGGGCTGGAGTTCGCCTTGGTCAGCGACGACAATGCCCAGTGCCACCCCTTCGTGCTTTGCAAAGACTTCCTGCATGATGTGGCTTTCTCCTGCGTGCATGGCAGGAAGATCGATATATATCGATTCCAATATGACCCAGATGCCCAGCCCAACTGCTGCTTCAGGCAGACAAGGGTGCTTTTCAGCAACTCCAAGGACTGGGATTTAGAGAAGCGCATCCCAGGCCTCAAGGACTTCGTCAACCAGATCGAGTCATCGCTCAAGATGCGCAAGAGCGTCGTGAGGAGATGCAAAAACCCTCCGGCGGCCTACAGGCGCGCCGGCGTTTTCTTGATTCAGTCCAACAGGCGCTGGATCGCCTCCCCACCAATGCTTTCGCTTTTCGCGCTGCTGCTGCGGGTCGGACTCATCCATCGGCAGGGTGACCACTACAAGGCCACAATAAGGGCGATCATAAACGGGGAAGTTGCGCCATATCAGAAGAAGGACCGGAAATGGCTTCGGCTGATTGAGCCGGTATTGCACAAGATCATACGTCTGGGGGACCGCAGGCTTTTCTGCGGCGGGCTCAGAAGCAACTATCCCAACTTGCCTATCGAGGACGTCCACAACAGCTTGGGGGTCGTGGGGCTAGCCAGCGATATGGTGGCCGCAAGGCTTGGCAGACAAGTTTACGTACCGCAATGGCACAGACTGCGATAGGAGGCTTCGATGAAGTTCACATTCGGATGCGACCCAGAGTTCATGCTGGAAATGGACGGCCAGCTTCGGAGCGCCATCGCTCTGTTGCCTCGGAAGGACAAGGCTGCCAAACGACCCGGCGGAGAAGTCTACTACGACAATGTTCTCGCAGAGCTGGCAGTCAGGCCTGGGCGCAGCAAGGAAGAGGTTCTTGAAAACATAGAGGACTCACTTAAAAGCCTTGTCAGGATGGTGCGCCCAGCAAAGGTCGTGGCTAGGGCGTCGGCCAAATACCCAGCTAGCGAGCTCGGTCACAAGGACGCGAAAATAGCTGGCTGCAATCCTGAATGGGACGTATACTCACTCCGCTGTGTTCTCCCCCCCGACGAAGCATTCCAAACATCACCCTTTAGAACTGCCGGCGGGCATGTGCACGTCGGAGCCGACATGCTGTCCGACCCTTTGGTTGGCTTCGACGTCATCAGGATGATGGACCTCTTCATAGGCGTCCCAAGCCTTTTCCTCGACCACGACCCCACATCCAAAGAACGGCGAAAGCTTTATGGCCACGCAGGGAGCCACCGTGCGACCGACTACGGTTTTGAGTACAGGACGCTCGGAAACTTCTGGCTCTGCTGCCCGGAATACGTGTCGCTGATATACGACCTCACGGCTTTCTGCCTAGACTTCGTGGCCGAGGAACGCCACAAGAAGTTCTGGAGCCTTAACGAGTCGCTTCTTGACAGCGAGGACCCAAGCAAAGCATACTCTTGCAGCGGATACGACCTGAAGATGCTGCGCCGTGCGATAAACTCGTGCGACAAGAAGTTGGGAGAGAAGTTCATGCTCTTCATCTCCAACTATCTACCCGAAAGCCTCTATGACAGGATCGATAAGTTGTCGCATCTGCCATCCAACCCGGACCTGCAGGAGACGTGGGGCCTATGGAAGCTTACGGAAGGCTAGACCACGACTCTTTCGATGGGATCGTCGGCGAGCTTCTCTACCAGATGGGAAGCAGCGACGTTTTGGTCGTGGCCCTTTGCGGCCGTGGCCAAAGTCCTGCGAGGCTCCTGTCGCATCTCAAGTCTTCAATTGAGTGCAGGCCATCCTTTTTGGTCTTGGCCCCATCTCGCGAGTGGTATCCTCGCCCCGTCTCGCCTGCTGACCAAGAGGAGGCATTGGCGGGTTCGCAAGCCAGCGCGCTGAAAATCTCACATAGTCTTGCGACCCTCGCAGCCAAGGGCAGAGTGAGACTTGACAGGACGGTACTTTTCGGTCACTCGGCGGGTGCGGTTTTGGCGCTGTCCATCGCTACCCAAGTCAGCGATAGGTATCTTGGGGTTGTGGCGCACAAGGGTTGTCTTCTTGACCCCCGTCGCGTGATTCGGTCATGCAACAGCTCTCCGATTTTGATGGTGAACAGCAGGGACGACGAGGTCTTCAACTTCGGCGCCAGAGTGCAGCCAACCTCTCTGGCTCTGATGCGAGGCAACTTCAGGCTGACCAACGTAGAGTTCCCAGATGGGGGTCACGAATTTGGTGGCGAGGGCCTCAGAATCGCAAACGAGTTCATCGCCTTGAATCTTCGCGAATCGACCTGCATGCTTCCCTGATGTCAAACGGCCTGCATCCCCTGCACATCCAAAGGCATCCCAGAAGCCTTGATGCCCTCACTTCCAAGACTAGCCTTCGCTTGTTGATGACAAACTTTTTTTTACACCTGTTGCATTCGGTGTATCGCTGATCCCTGCGCAGGCCCTTGCTCTTGCTGGTCTTTACGGCTGGGGCCACCCTAGAGCCCTGCCTGATGTTTTTCTTGTAGAATTCCAAGAGTTCGCCGGGCATGGTCGGTATCGGAAACGAGCTGCCCTGTAGCCAACTGTACTTCTTGCCGTCCAAGTGAATCGATGGGGGAACCACGGACATGTGGTTCCACGCGCGAAACTCGATGCCGTGGGCGACAAGTCTAGTCAAGCTAGGGTCTGGGTTGATGAAAAGGTTATGTATAGATTTAGAGCTTCTGTACATGGGCCTTCGTGCTCCATCTATCATTCGCTCCAGCAAGTCATTAGCATCCTCCGTGTCCCCCTCCACGTCGACGATTTCGCCAAGCAGTATCCCCATGTTGCAGGGACTTTCAAACATCGGGCGCCACTTCTCTGGCGTCCAGCCCTCGTTCCAAGCATTGCCCATCGGGCACTTCGATCCCGGGTAGAGCGCGATAGGGCGAAGCCCAAGCGCTAAATACAGGTCGAAGAACCTCTGCATTCCTTTTCCTCGCGAGCGATGCACTAGATTAAACGGAGGGACGCACGATGTCAAAAACAACTTTGGTGACGGGTGCCACGGGTTTTGTTGGCCACCACCTCTGCGAACGCCTAATGTCTCTGGGCCACACCGTGTATGCGCTGGGCAGAGAGTGGGAGCACAAGCCAAGATGCCATGAGCTGATCACACAGGAACTTGGTTTCGTGGACTTATCCAAGCTGCCTAAAATCGATGTTTGCTTTCACCAGGCGGCCAACAACGACACCCTGTGCAATGGTTACTCAACTATGTGCGAGGACAACGTCGTCCTGCCCTCAAAAATGTTCCTCAAGCTCGCAGACCTGGGATGCACTAATTTCGTCTATGCCTCCAGCTGCTCGGTCTATGGGAAGTGCGAGACCGCTTTCTCGGAGTCACAGGTTCTGTCCCCACTCAATGCCTACGCCAAGTCCAAGTTGATATTCGACAATTTCGCCATGAAGTTCTCGAAGCAGAGGGGGATAAAGGTGGTTGGGCTGAGGTACACAAACGTCTACGGATCGGGCGAGGGGCACAAGGGGAGAAGGTCCAGCATGGTCTTTCAAATTTTGCAGAAGGCACTTGTGGGCGAAACCCTAGAGCTTTTCAAGGACGGCGAGCAGCACAGGGACTGGGTCTATGTCGGGGATGTCGTCGATGCGAACATACTGGCGATGGACAGCGGAGAGTCCTTCATCGCCAACGTGGGCAGAGGCAGAGCGCGTTCATTCAACGAGCTTGTTTCTCTAGCCAAGTCCATCAGCAAAAAAGAAATAAGAGTCAAATTCATAGACTGCCCATTCCTTGATCGCTACCAGGAGGCAACCAACGTCGATCTGTCCCTGGCAAAAGAAAAACTCAAGTACGAACCAAAGATCGAAGTTGAGGAAGGCATGGCGAGGATTTGGAAGTCATTCAAATGAAAAAGGCCTAGGCCCCCTGAAGAGCCTAGGCCTTTTTAGTTTGTTGAGTTATTACTCTTCGTTCCTGACGGCCTGATAAAGGTTGTCAGTGTCGAGCAGGCTGAAGAACCCGTCGGAGTACTTCGCGTCGGATGGGCCGATCATGCTGCGCACGCTGTTCCACCAAGCCTCTTCCTCGTTGTGCTCGTGCTTGTCGCCGTGATCGTGCTTCTTGCCCTTCTTGCCCTTCTTCATCTTGTGCATGAGCTTGAAGTCTTCGCCGCTGATCTTTCCGTCTTTGTTGATGTCCAGTTTGTGCTGACCACCCTTGAGCATCTTCTTCTTGGACATCTTGGGGGCATCGGCGTCCTCGTCGTGATCTTCTTCGTGATCTTCGTCGTGATCTTTCTTATCGTGGCCGTGCTTGTGGTCGTGATCTTCGTGATCCTCGTCCTCTGAGTCGCCCTCTTCTTCGTCCTCGTCCTCGTCTTCTTCCGAGTCCATGTGCTTCTTGGAGTAGGCCTCGTTTGCCTCTTCCTCGTCTTCTTCGGCCTCTTCCTCATCCTCTTCGGCCTTGCCCTCATCCTCTTCGGCCTCTTCCTCATCCTCTTCGGCCTCTTCCTCATCCTCTTCGGCCTCTTCCTCATCCTCTTCGGCCTCTTCCTCTTGGCCCATGGCCTTCTCTTCGTCTTGGTCGTCCTCGTCGCTCCACATCTTCTTCTTGGACTTCATGCAGAGCTTGCAGTGCTTGGCGCTGTGCTTCTTGCTCTTGGCGCCGCACATGGAGCCGCACTTGCCGCAAACGCCTTTCTCATCGGAGTCTTCGCCGTCGACGTCTACTTCGACCTCGGGCTTGTCGGCTTTCCTCTTTGCCTTGACGATTTCACCGTCTTCCATTTTTTTCTTGGCCTTCTTCTCGGCCATCTTCATCTCGTCGAATCCGAACTGAGAGACCAAACCCAAGCTGGATGGCCTGCCCAGGCCCAGGCTGAAGCTGGGGAGGACGGACTCGTTGAGGGTCTTCCATTGTTTATAGGACAGCATGATATTCCTCTTCGTTCTAAGGGTTAAGTCTAAAGAAGACAAATCTAGCAAATATATATGGCCACCCACACAAATTCACAAAGGCTCAAATGAGAAAAGCGGCTCTTGCGATCATGGCTCTCACGGGGCTGCTCATCGCGATTCTCCTGCTGAGCAGAGATGCAGTCGCGCCGATTGCCTACATACCCCCGCTCCCCCTGCCCGAAAAAGGGCTGGGCGGCGATGCCCTTGCTCTAATCGATCGCATAAACGCCAAAAGGGCCGGCAACAAAACCTTTCGGATTTCTTCCTTGCCAATACGGCTGCGGCAAGGGGGCACCACCACCAGATGCTCGGGCAACCTCACTTACGAGGCCGAAAAGAACTTCAGGTTGGTCGTTTCCCACAGAATCACGGGGAAAGAGCTGGAGATCGGTTCCAATTCGTCGGGCTTTTGGTTCTGGTCGAAGCGCATGGACCCTCCGGCGATCTACTTTTGCGAACACAAAAACTTGACCAAATCCAACCTTAAGACGCCACTCAATCCAGAATGGCTTATAAAGGCCATGAACATTTGCCCTCTTGATCCGAAGAAGGTGAGCGGTCAAACCAGGGAAGGCGACAGAGTGTTTCTCTACGAAAGTTCCCGGGATGGAAGCAACAGGGATGTGAATTACATCTATGAGGCGAAGCTTTCTAGCGCAGAGGTGGTATCGGTAAGCCTTGGCCTACTTGATGGCACTCCGATAGCGACTGCTAAGTTTTTTGGCAGCAAGACAAGGATGGAATGGCCGGAGGAGGACATGGCCATGGAGTGGGACACATCCTCCTCCGAATACAATGTGAAATTAAACAAGGAACTGTGGCGGGTGCCTACCTACGCCGACAGGATTGACATGGGTTACTAGCGCCCCAAAGCCTTGAGTATCGCTTTGCGCCTTATAGATTGGGTCTGCTTCTTCTCGTTCTCTATGCCGGTCTGGTTCCTAGGAGGTTGTGGCGTGACGCTCATCGCCTGAGCGCGCAGAGCGGAAGGGCTGGGGCCTGCCGCTACGCCTCCCTGAACTGACCTCACTGTGCTAGTCGGCCTGATAATCGGGGTGCGAGTCCTGTGCTGTCCCCTTCTGCATCCGCATGCCATGATTGCCTCCTGATCAAACTATCTTTCTTTTGTCAACGTTCTGTATCTTCGAGGACCTGTCCCGAAGAAACTGGAACACGCTCACCTTTGGCTTAGGGCTGCTTTTGGGGGCCATAGATAGGGCCTTGCCAACGTCCTTGGGTGGGGCAAGCGCCCTTTTCTTACAACCACATGGTTTTTTCGGAGCATTTTCCATGTCTTATTTATGCAACCAAGAGGAAAATGTGGACGCGCCAATAGACCCCGAAAAACTGTTTGAGGAGGCCATAAAGACCGCCGAAAGGATGTTTTCTTCTAAAAGACACAAGGAATGCTGTGTTGTGCTTGAGCAGATGATGAAGGTATGGCCAGACAACCACAACCTTATGCAGCTCTCGGCCATCAATTACCAAGCCCTAAACAGGACCGACGATGCCGAGAGGCTGCTGTTGGAGTGCCTTCGCATGCAGCCGGACAACGCAGAGTCGCTCAACAACCTCGCCATTTGCCACTCGCGCCGCCACGACTACCAGAAGGCGGTCGAATGCCTTGAAAGGGCTTTGCTGCTTAATCCCGATTCCGAGGTTTTCCTCAATAACCTTTCGTTGCAAATGAGAAACATGGGGCAGCCAGAGAGGGCGATTCCTTTACTTGTAAGAAGCAACGGAATCAAGGAGTCGCCCAATACCTGGGCCATGCTCGGAGGAGCATACGGCGAGCTGAAGATGCTGGACGAGGCCGAGAGGTGTACGAGAAGAGCAATAGAGATTAAACCAGACTTCGCTGAAGCCCACGTGGACCTCGCCTCAATTCTCCAGCTTCGCAAGCAATGGCGCGAGGCCTTCAAGGAATACGAGTGGCGGCTGGGGGTTTACGACCAGATTAAGTTCTGGGACAGAATATATGACCCAGAGTTCCGCTGGGACGGATCTGATCCCGCAGGGAAAACCATACTGGTTCACACGGAGCAAGGAAATGGCGACAGCATCCAGTTCTGCCGGTACTTGGAGGTACTTCGCAAGAGAGGGGCGAGGGTTGTGCTGCACTGCTCCGAGTCAATCAAATCCATCACCACGCACCTGTTCGATGAAGTCACATGCCTTGACCCGGGCAAGATGCCCCAGGTGAAGGGAACTCGCAGAAATGACGTGCCTGTTTACGACTACACATGCTTCATGCTCAGCCTGCCGCACCTTCTTAATGAGGATCGTATACCGAACGAACCCTATATCTTCGCTCCCAGAAAGATTAAACTGCCGACCTGCTCGGGCTTCAAGGTTGGGATAGCCTGGGGAGGTAACCCCGAACACCCGAACGACAGGAAAAGGTCTTGCAAACTACAGTTGTTTAAACAATTGAATGACATTGAGGGCGTCGCTCTCTACAGCCTGATGAAGGACTATAGAAAGCGTGGATATCACGACACCAAGGAAACGGTTGACCTCGCAGAGGGGGCGCATGGCATAAGCCTGATCGATCTTTCGGACAAGATGTCGGACTACTCTGAAACCGCTTGCTTGATCGAATCTCTGGACGCTCTGGTTTGCGTGGACACATCGGTCGCGCACCTGTCGGCGGCCATGGGCAAGCCGACAGCGATACTTCTACCTTGGAACCCTGATTGGAGGTGGGGTCTTGATGGCACGGAGTCCGTGTGGTATCCGAGCGTCTACCTTGCGAGGCAAGAGAGTCCAGGCAACTGGAACTCTGCCTTCTGCAAGGCCGAGTCCTGGCTCACTGGCTTGATGAGCCTCTAAAACGAAAGAGCCGTGGCATGGGCCACGGCTCCCTTGAAGCTCGCCTGAATTAGCGGGCGGTTTAATTGCTGCGGCGGCTCTCGGTTGCCTGGCTACGCCGTGCCTCGCTGTTGCTAGCGGTGCTGGTGCTGCTGGTGGTCGAGGTGGCAGTCGACGACTTCTTGGCGGCCTTCTTGGCGGTCGCCTTGGTCTGGCTCTGGGCAGGGTCGGTGAAGGCGACGTCGGTGTAGCCCAGACGCTTGGCAACGTTGCGGGCGGTGCCGCACAGGGCGCTACGAGTCGGGAACTGGGTGGTGCCGTCGGCCCGACGCACAAGCTTTGTGGGGCGCACATCAGCGATGCTGACGGTGCCTTCGTAGACATCGCCGGTAGGCGAGCTGCGGGTGGTGATACGCACGTTAAGTGTGTTGCTCATGACTAAACCTTTCTGGATGGCTTCAGTGCCTTTGTGCCCTCAGGGCTACCGACATCGACGCGAAGCCGGACTACTAGGCACATAGGCACGGTTGTGCCGCTTATAGGCACGATGATGAATTGTAAGCCATTCTTGCTTATGCCGTCAATTGTAAAAGGCGCCTTATCGATTAGATGTGCAGCGAATCAGAAACTGATCGGCGGAAAACATAAATAACGGCAGTTACTCCATGATATTGACCGACAGGGTCTGCGGAAATTGCTTGCATCGGCGCATAGATAGCTTGATGCGAGTTTTCGCCTTTTTCAAACGATCGCGAGGAAAACATGAACACATTCGTTGCATGGGCTGAGAAAACCAAGAAAGAGCTGCCTTGCTACAAGCAGGATGAGGCCACCCGCAGGGCTGGCATCGCTTACTGGGCATATCCTGACGCCTATGTCCGCAACCAATACCCCGACCTGTTCTTCACCCCATATGCAGCAGACGCAGCCTTCAAGCTGGGATATGCGAAGGGTGGGCCCAAGGCCGGAGGGGCCAAGTAATAAAGAGCTTCATCGCATGGGCTGGCGATCGGCACAGGGAGTTGCCTGTTTACAGGCAAGACGAGGGGGGTGGCGCGTACGTCCGAAACGGCATCGCGCACTGGGCGTACCCAGACGGTTACGTCAGATCTCACTACCCCGACGCCTACTTCATGTCGAGAGCGCCAGATGCGCTGTGGAAGATGTCGCCGGGGCCTCCGGTCACGCCTAAGAAGCACGTGGTTCACCACCTCACGCCACCCGACCAGGCGATAGGTCCGGACGGGTCACTCAGAAAAGAGAAGGGCGTAGAATACGAGACGGATTGACGACACCAAAAGGGCGGGAGCGGCCAAGCGCAGCTCCCGCTTTCTATTTGGCCTTGTCTATCCTTGAGTGATGGTCGTCGTCGGCAACAGAGCGCTTGCTCTTGGGCAGCATCTGCGGAACCCTCTCCCAATATCCCCATTGATCGTCATTCTGGGGGTTCTGGAACACCATACCCTTCTTCCAATACTTGTTGAGCAGCTCCTCCACTCTTTCTTTTGATAGTCCGGATTCCTTGGCTATCGCAGCCACGCTCCTCCATTGCCACTTCTGGTTGCGCGCCAAGGCGATCCAGAAATCTTGCTCCTCGTCACCTGCCTTGCATCCATGTGGGTAGACATCAGGCCACTTGGGCGGCTTGATCGCTTTGTCACTCATGTTGTAGCTCCTGAAACGAAAACCTCTAACTATAATATCAAGGATTTCGGATAAAATATAAAAGGTGGAAACATGAGATATGCAGCCAGGATGAATCGCTACGAGAGGAAGGCATATCATGCCACCAAGATGGAGCAGTGCACCCACGGGACGGGCAAGTTCATCTACGAGAACAACACCAACGCAGACCTGACCCTGCCAAAGCCGACAAGCCACGGCATTCGCGTGGTGGGCCCCCGCAAACGTTTCGAGGGGGACAGCTACTATCTAAAGTTGGTCGGGTCGCCCATGAACCTTCTGCGGCTCATAGAGGAGATCAAGACCGAGGAGAAAACAGAAAAAGTTTCGGAGAACTCACAAATGCCAGACAACAAACTTATTCTCGATCAGCCCGATACCATCACGCAACAAGGCAAGATTGAGCACGTGGTCAACAACCAACAGCCAGTAAAGCCTTTGAACGACAGCACTTGCAACAAAAACCCAGACGTCCTCATCCTTGAGAACCCGCTGGACGGCGTGGCAATCATCAAGGGCTGATTTAACTTCTGCTCTAGCTATATAGGGTCATGACGACCCGCTGGATAAGGCAGCGGAACGGTTACAGCTGTGGACCCGTTGCCATCATGAACCTCCTGAAGTGGCTCGGTGAACCCGTCGCTTACGACAGGGATTACCCGGCGTGGAAGCGCAGGATGGGATGCGAGCGGTATGGGACGCCGCTGAAGAACTTCGTCAAGACTCTGTATAAGATACCCGACATCAAGATATCCCCAAGGAACGCCCCCAACGTCGGCACCATTGAGGATGCCCTCGTCGTGGGCAGGGCCGTGGTGATGAAGTCCGCCTACATGGACAGGGGAATCATGGTGGGCCACTACTACCTGATTACCGATCTCACGGAGAAGTCGTTCTTCTGTGTGAACCTAAACCAAAAGCATTCATGGGTTCCCAAAGCAGCCTTCCAGTTCCACTGGCTCCAACTTCACGCCAACTACTGCATGGAATGCGGAATAGCCCCATACGCATGGATCGTAAGGCCAGAGTCATGACCTAATGTTCTTGATCCACTCGGAGAACCGAGTGCCAAGCATCATGTGGCTCTTGATTTTGTTCAGCAGATAGGGCCACTGATTGGAGAACCTTGGCAGAAGCTCCTTGTCGTTGACGTCCCCGAACTCTACCCACTGGTAATCGGAGTGCTCGTCCGACAACATGCAGGGAAACGGGCGGTGAACCTCTTTCAGGAAGGTGTGGAAGACGGGCTTTCCGCTGTCATCGATGTGTGATTCGAAGGCCTTGCCCCCCTCCGCACCGCACTCCTCGCGCGACTCCCTTTCCGCAGTCTGCCGGGGGGTCTCCCCGTGCACGGCATGACCTCCGGGGATGCACCAAGTCCCATTTCCTGAGCAATCCCCTGCCCTCTTCAGCAGAAGTATTCTCTTGCCGTCGGTGTAGAGAATTCCCGCTGCGAGGTCTTTTCGGTCGCCTTTCATCTCTTGGGACCCCTCTTCAGGGGCACGGGCTTCAACTTCTCCTCGTGCCTGTCTGGCTGGTCGCGCAGGTGGTGCATAGTGTTGATGAGTTCCCTCGATATTTCGGCTGCTGAAGTGGCGTTGCACTTGTCTGACTTTTGGACGCTTACGGTTCTTCGGTCTTTGTTGTAAAAGCCTTTGCTGAGAACGAAGCACTTGTGCTCTGGGTTCCATGTGACGCATCCGGTCCAAGTGCCGTCGTCCCAGTTTCTACTTGTCACCAGAAGGCGTATTGGCTTTTCCGTAAACACATGGCGGGTATGAAAGTTGTGTCTTTTAAGGGCGGCGCTGACATAGCCTAGGCAAATCTTGGCGAAGGCTTCAAGCGCCTCGTCGCCCGTCGTCCTGTAGTTCACCTCAACGGAGTACCTACTGTGCTCTGCCGCCTCGACCAAGGTGTCGTCCCTGAAGGCAGCCAAGGTCTTCATGTTGCCACCCAGGACTGTTGAGAAGTACTGTCTGCATGTTTCTGCAAAGTTTTCACGGTCCATTGTGCAGGGCCGAAATCCATCCAGCTGCTGCTCAGACCGCCACTCCGATAGCTTTTTCATGGTCACCTCGCGATATATATTGCATGGGAAGCAACAAATTCACCGACTGGCTCCTTCAAAGGGAGGCCCGCAACGAGCCTAGGGAAGGCATGAAGTCGCGTTGGAGCCTGAAGTACAAGAGGTCCATAGACTGCGGAAAACCCAGAGGATTCAGCCAGAAGAACTACTGCGCTCGCCAAAGGCGTGGCGGAGCCTACAGCGAATCGACCGTGGGCACGGAGGAGGTCGATTCAAGCAGGGTCGAGAGACTATACGCTCGGGTGAAGGACAGCGTCAGGCTTGTGAGGATGTACGACGAGGCGACCGGGCAACGGCTGCTGACCAACATTTCCACAATTGCGGAGCTCGGCTCGGGCAACGCCTACGGCCTCTATGTGAGCAGCGAGAACAAGAAGTCCATCGGCCCGGAAGTCATCAACAAGATAAAACTCATATACCCGAACGACCCCGACCTCAGCAAGAAGCTCCAGCAACTACCCAAGAAGGTGATCCTGCAGTACCTTCCCGACATCGATCCCAAGCGTATCATTCCATCCGACGTGATTCGCGTCGACGTCATGAGGCACGTGCGAAACTACGGGGACAGCCCTGCGGCCGTGGTGGAAATTGCAAGCACCATAGTCCACGAGGCCACCCACGTGAAGGAATTTGAGGAGACTGGCAAGACCTACGACGGCCCTGGGGCTGCTGTGCAGAAGGCAGAGGCCGCATTCAAGGCATGGGTCAAACAGAACTGGCCAAAGGTTTCATCGACCTTGAATCTTCAGGGCGACTACCCTTTTCGCTGACGCCTAGGCCCTTTGCCGTGGACTTCAAAGTGAAGGTATTCGATGGTAATCCACAGGTAGTAACCTACCCATACCCACAAGCCGACACAAATGTCCCACAGCCAATTTTTCATCACATCATCCTCGGGCCGAGAACGTCGCCGAACCTCACCAGCAGCCTCTCCTCCCAGTCCTTCTTCTCCTGAAGGCCCTCTGCGAGGATTGTCTGCCCATCCAGCTGAACGCCTCCATTGGGCCCAGGAGGGTTGGCGATCCTAGACCTGATTCGGCCAAGTATGATCTTCGCAAACGCCAGCGCTCCCTCTTGCATGGCTTGCGTGACCTGCCTGAAGTCGGTCTTCCTCTGGAGGTATTTCACTATCACAGGGTAGGTCCTGTAGGGGGTGGGGTAAAGCTTCACGTGCCTGTAGCCCCCGAGCCACTCCCAGCCGCCCTGCTGCCCCGAAACACGGTTGTACATGTCCTCGTACTGCTTGTAGAGCACCCAGTCGCTCATCTTGCCCCACACGGGCTGCTGCGGGTTGATGCCGCCTGCTATCGAGCCATATGCGCCGGCGCCCATGTACTCGAGGGGGATGACACCGCCGAGGTCGCTCGCAGAGAACGCGTAGTTGGCGGTCTCCTTGTAGGAAACCTCACGGATGTAGCCAACGTCGGGAGGCATCTCGTACACGCTCTGCCCCGGCGTCGTGTAGAAGCTGTAGTAGGTGAAGTATTCCATGGGGGCGTAGTCTTCGATCACCTGTAGGGCGAAGTCCACGCAGTTCTCAAGCTGCTGGTTGTCCAACTCCAAGGGGAGCACGGGGGCGCCCAGCATGGTTAGCACGTAGTCCTTGATCTGCTCTCGCACCTTGTCCCTGTAGCGCCTTGCTCCCACCCGGTCGAGCGGCTCCGTTGGACCGAGGTCGTTGCAACCCTGTCCGCAGGAGAGCTGGTTGAACTGGTCTTGTGTGGGCCTGGGGATGTAGAGGACGTTGCTGTTCATATTTTGACCCGAAAAATGCGTGTTTGGTGATTTATATATCCTGTGAGAGGCCGGTATTGGGTTTCGGCCAAGTAAAAGGACTAACATGGCATCTTCTTTCAGGGAATTCCTTCTATCGAGCCTTGGCGGCGACGGAATGTCGGGCCTGTTCCAGAGGAAATACTTGCGAAACATGCAAGAGATGGCGCTGCACGGGTACGTGCCTCGCGCCCCGGTCCACATCGATCAAGATGACATCGAGTTCATGAGGCAGTTCCCCCATGAGTTCTGGCCGCAGGCGCTCGCAGACCGCTACGAGATGCTCTTCAAGAGCATCAAGGCGCTGCACGACATGAAGGTGGCCATGGGCTACGAGCAGTTGCGCGACGCCATCTACCAGGCTCTGCGATACCAGACAGAGTCAGCGTGGAAGAACCTCCACAAGCTTGAAGACCACATCAAGCTGCCCAAGACCTACGTCAACTCGCTCAAGACTCGATACCAAGAGTCATACACGAGGGATAAGTCCGACAGCGCCCTTGTGAACATCGCAGACAAGGAAGCGCACGACCACATCAAGCAGAGGACTCCTCACATCCCCGGGGATCAGGAGGAGGCAGACTTCACCTTCAGGGACACCAGCTTCGACCCAGCAACTGGCAAGAAGAGGAGCAACAGGACAAGGGAGACGATAACCTTCGTCGCCAAGCCATTCCTCAACAGGCTCTACCACAAGCTGGAGACCACGGAAGGCGACCCCCACCACCCCGAGTCGGGCTTGGAGGGCACTGGCCGGTACGGATTCGACATGCGGAACCCAATCGAGTCATCCGACAAGGACGTACACAGCCATAGCACTGCGGGCATGAGGTTTCCCACCGCCAAGCAGATTCGGGACAGGGTCCGAAGCTTCCTCGTTCTCAACAGCCACAGAATGTTCGGCGAAATAAAAGACCCTGACGTCAAGTGGATGAAGGGCGACGGCAAGGACACATTCACGGTCGACCAGGTCAAGGACAAGCTGGAGGCCAAGCACAGGAACCAACTGCTTAAAGCCGTCCAGCAAAGCCCTGAACTACAGGCGCAGTTCCCCACCGGCTCCGAGGTGCAGAAGGAGGCAAACCGAAGGGCGACCGAAGAAATCAAAGAGCTGATCAAGGCAGGTAAACTCATGGGGCCAGAGGCTCCTGGGCTCCAGGGCCACGAGAGATCCCCCAAGCTGACCCCGACAGGAGGGATAGAGAAGCCCAACCTTGTGTTGCCCTACAAGGAGGAAACTGTCCGGGTGAAGGACAAGGACGGCAAGGTCAAGGAGGTCAAGAGGTGGATACCGGTCGTCAAGGACGCGCACCTCTACCGCCAGATGAACGATTCCGACTTCGTGACGGAGAAATACATCGACGAGAACGGCAAGGAGCAGACTAGGCGCGTTCCCAAGAACCCTGACAGGGTCACCGGCCACAACAAGGACTTCATCAAGGTGGACGACGAGGAGTTCCAGTACGGCGACCCGAAGGGGATTGGGGCGCAGGGCTCCCTTCACCTGAACCACCGCACCGAGTCTATCAAGCACCTGGTGGCGCACACCCCCGAGTTCAACCAGCGATACAAAGAGGTCATCGAGTCGCAGCAGCAAGTGGTTTACTCTGGCGGGTCGATACAGCCCGCCGAGAACTCTGGCATTTACTTGGACTTCCTGAAGGGGGTGCTGAACTGCATACGCAGCAACAGCTGCGGCGGAAAGACCGACTTTGAGAACGCCCTCATGATGCAGAGCGTTGTGGAGCTGCACCAGCTAGTATTCCAGACGGCGGTCAACGAGCTGGACAACGAAAAGTTGAACACACCACAGTCCAGAACCTCTTACGCCAAGGACAAGACCAACCTCTACGCCCAAGACAACTGGGGAGGCGGAACGAGGCGGAAGCGCGCATTCACGGATGAGGCAAGGCGTTCGGCGGGTCAGGCCTCCACACGAATTCAGTCTGCGACGGCGCCCAACAAGCTCCAGGCCTTCAGGGACATGATGAAGGAAATCCAAGCACTGCGGCAGAGGGCTCATGAGGTTGAGTCCAGCAGCGACACGGCAATCCAGGCCAGTCGCGAGGACATAGGATCCGCCGTCGTCGGCCGCCTGAAGCAGATTGTGATCGAAAAGAACAACATCGCAGAGGAGGCGGCTGACATCCTCGCTGCGATCCAGCTCTACATCAACGGCGGCTCCAAGGAGGACGCGACCGAGTACGGCAAGTCGCAGGTCAAGAGCTGGGTCGAGGACGGCCTTGACAGCGAGATGATGATCGCCTCGCTTCAAAACCACCCCCTTGTCAAGCAAGCCCTCGCCGAGATTCGCGCGAGGGGCGGCGACGCTGAAATAGTCCCGACCACCAAGGTCAAGCCAGGACTAGAAGATGAGCAGGCGACGGCCATCAAGAAGGCGGAGGAAGCCTATCAGAGCGAACTCGCAAGGGTTTCCGGCGACGCAGGTGACCCGCAGATCGCCCAGAAATTCGGCGCAGCCCCTGGGAAGCTGAGCAAATTCGTCAACGAGGACCTGCGGAAGGCCCTCTCCGACGAGATCCAGTGGCTTCGCGCCACCGACAAGACAACCTTGGACGACATGAACTCAATACTCGCAGCCGCCCAGCTGCACCTGAGCCAGAAGATGGCGGCCATAAGACCCATGAGGCCGCAGCCCAGAAAGATGGGCCAGCCGTCTGGGGGCTGGTTCGACATACGCAGGGAGCAGTCCCCAGAGGCGCAGTTCCAGCTGGCGATGAACAAGGACTACCACAGGTTCGCCACGCCGAGCATGCTCAAGCGGATTCACGACTTCATCAAGTCGCACCAGTCGGATTATGACCCGGAGGACTTCAGGAACGCTCTCTCCTCCATACAGTCCTCGATGACACAGAGAGGCATCCAGCATGGCTAGTTGGCTTGACGTGATGGCTAACCCCAAGGGGCACGCCCTTAAGAGGGTGATGTTCCAGCTTCTCCAGGAGAGGTACACAAGGAACGAGCCTATCGTTGATAGGCTCGGCTCCGCCCTCATGACCGAGTCGGACTACCAAGGGTTCATGAAGCTATTGACGGACGTCTATGAGGCAGGCTACATGAAGAGCGTTGCGGACCACAGCGAGCAACTCAAGAAGGCCGGCCTCGTGGCGCGAGTGGTACCGCCCGGTCAGGCCTGAAAAGATGGCTGCTTCTCCGAAGGTATGCACTGGTAAAGGACTCCCATCGCCTTCGGCTCCTTAGTCCTCACCCTCCACCAGCGCTTGCTGTTCACCTTCGGGTAGACGATGGAGTCCAGAGAAACCTGGGCGTCAGTCCAAAACTCCATTCCGATGTCTGTTTCCGATATGACCACGCCCTCGAAGCTGTACTGCTCGCCGTACTTGACCGTCTTGTAAACCTCGCCGTAGAGGCTGTCGGTCTTCATTGTCGTTGTCGCAGGCAGACAGTGTATGAAAACCTTGTTTATCTGCGCCTCGGCCTCCTCCTCTTCGCGCTTTACATCCCGATGGACTTCCGGAGTCCTTTCCGAGGGGTTTTCATCAGCCCCCTCGCTACGCTGCTTCTTGGCGGGCGGCGGCACCACGATTCTTATCTTCTCGGGCTTTGTTGACTCGAGCTCCTCCACAAATGACGGCTGGACGAGCGGAGAATTGATTATCGGCTCCTCCGGCTCCGCTTGAATAGGAGGCTCGGGCGGGGAAGTCTTCGTCAGGTTAGAGAAGCGGTCTGTACTCCACTTCATGTTGTGCAACTTGAAGTCGCTCCAGACCGACTGCGTCTTCATGGCAGGGTTCGGTCCAGAGAGCCTGTAAACAGAGCCGTCTTTGTTCTTAAGGGCCATGCCACCTATTTACCCGCCAAATTCGCAAAAAAACGAGATATATAACTTTGCAACCGTAACGATGGAGAAGCCATGTCTTTGATTGTTCCCAACACAGCAGAGCTCTTGATGCTCAAGTACATCGTCAACCAGCTCAAGGCCGATGGGACAGCCTCTGGGGACGCAGGTGGCAACAGGGTCATCAAGCTTTACACCAACAACCTAACGCCTAGCGAGGCGACGGTCATTGGCGACATAGACGAGGCCACGCAGGCCGGTTACACGGCCATCACCTTGGTTGGCTCCGACTGGACGGTGGCGACTAACAGCCTCGGCGTTAGCACGGCTCAATACAGCGCGCAAACTTTCACCTTCACCACCGCAGTCACTTGCTATGGCTACTTCGTCACCGACACTTCAAACAGACTACTTTGGCTGGAAAGATTTTCCACGGCTCCATTCGCCCTGCCATCGCCGGGCGGTGAGATCGCAATAACGCCAACACTAACACTTGAGTAATAACGAGGGCGGACAATAACTGTCCGCCCTCCTCATTTATCGTGAGCTTCGGGCGAAGAAACACAAGAAAAAAACTATAGAACCGAGTAGATATTTGATCGAGGTGTTACATGAGCGACTTCAAGATTTGGCTTAACGATATTGAATTCTCGCAATTTGCAGAGAACATTCTGGCGCTGGTCCGCAACCCCAAGCTGGCGATGATCAGCGAGGAGTCGACGAATGACCTCATCACGGACTTGGTGTCTGGCAGCGGAAGCGAAAAGATCGACCTATCGACCACGCCCGTCGATTTCGCCCAAGCGATCAAGAATGTTGTAATGTCGCAGCGGGACTCGCTCCCCAAGGGAGAGGATCCATCACACTTCGCAGACTCAATCGTCCACGACGTTATCCTCGACCTTCAGAACCCCACAAATGCCCTCACCAGGCTGATCGGAAGCAAGAGGCAGCAACTGGCCCACGACCCCGCCAAGTTCGCCAAGGAGGCACGCCAGCTGATCCTCAACACCCTTCGAAACAGGCTTGTTTCGGTGGTGAGGAAGGACTCTGGCACAAAGTACGTGGCCGACGAGTATTCCCGCCGCCTCAAGAAGGGCGACTTCTCGCTGTTCCCGGCTGAGTTGCGCGACGCAGCCAAGGCCAAGTACAGGGAAATGTTCGGGATTCCGGAGGACAGCCCAAGCTTCGACCCGGCCATCGTCGGCACGAAGACCCCCAAGTTTGAGGAAAAAGAGAAGCTCTTCATCGACTTCAAGTACGGCGATTATCAAAAGAGGCCAAAGATTGTCGGTGGACTACAAGGCGACGCGCACAAGGACGGCAGCGCAGGCGCCGGAGCAAATGTCGACGTGGGAGGAGCAGGGGCTGCAAGGCATGCCATGGAACCCGACGTTGGCGAGGAGGCTCGCATCGGCGAGTTCTTTCAAAAGGTAGAAGACATAATCGCAGCTCGAATCAGGACGGAAAAGAGCGCAGCAACCATGAGGATCCTTGAGGTTGCTCAACGCATGATCAGGGCTAGGAACGAGTTCCCAGAGCCATCGCTAATCCTCACAGGGATGTCTGCAAGAGAGATAGCCGAAAAGCTAGGTGTCGAGGAGAAAGATGTGTTTGCTGCTAGGACGCAGGTTCTGAAGCCTGCCATGGAAACAGCTGCTCGCGCCGCACTCAACATGTGATTCAAGGAGGATCATGGCACTCAAGAACTGCGACGGAACGCCCTACCAGCTTCGTGGTAGCGTGCAGATGTACGACCCGCTGGACAGGAGCCACGACCTGTTCAACCTTTGGGACCAGGAGGCGATCCGCAGGGGCGGCTCGCCGATCTACTACTACGAGGTGATCATAACCCCCAACATGATCGACCCGATCTACCTCGAGGCTCGGAACAAGCTCTTTTCCAACAACCCTGTTCAGCTTTGGTGCAACTACGAGCCTATACCATCTCAGAACCTCATCAACCAGTTCGGCATCGACGCGCCCGACGAGATGAAGTTCGAGCTGAACTACCGTGACGTGCTCAAGTCCATAGGCCACCCGCCGAAGATAGGGTCTAGGCTCTTCACACCGCATCTGCGCGAGAACTGGGTCATAGTCCAGAGAAACCTGGGCGAGTTCAAGCTCTGGGGCGCATTGCGCATCGAGCTGATATGCCAGAGATTCCAAGAGGACGTGGTAACGGGCGACGGCAAGGTCACGCAGAAGGAACCCGACATCAAAATCAAAATTGTTTAAGGAGCACCATGAAGTCTTTCTACGAGTTCTACCAAAAGATGCTGAGCGAGCAGCCTGCGCCACAGCAGGCAGCGCAGGCTCCCGCAGCTGGAGCGCAGCCGCAGCAGCCACCGGCTCAGCAGCAGCAGCAACAGCAGCAGAAGCCGCAAGGGGGCGCTACCTCGCCTCCCATTCCCGATAAGGCTACGCAGACGATATTGGACACTTTGAAGGCCAACGCAGACAAGGTTGCCGATCCCAAGATGAAGAAGACGCTTGGCGACCTGCTGAAAACGATGGAGCAGCCTACCCCCGGCGCCGCTGGCCAGCAGCAAGCCGCCGCTCCTCAAGCTCAGCCTCAACAGCCTCAAGCCGCTCAAGCACAGGCAGCCCCCGCTGGTCAGGCCGCAGCTCAAAAGTGATGCGGCGTTCATAAAGCCCAGGCTTGTTGACTTTCAGGAACAAACGCTTGGGGAACTTCGGCTTTCTCAATATGATCGGCGCGTCGGCTATGTAGACGGCGCGCCGATTGCTATTTTTCCGAATCCTGAATGGTTTCATCTTTGACGACCGCCTTGCGATTTATCAGTCTGAGCCTTATCGACTTGGAACCTTGCTTCCCGTGCGTTTGGCTGCGAACCCTGTCGACGTGCTTCAAGACGCCTTCGGTGCCATGCTTCACGCTGATGTTGTTCAGCACCTTATATTTATCATCGAAGCTCTTTCCCCTGTGGTCCTTCCATGAGTTCGTGGCTATGTGCCTAGCGCAACCGCCAACGACCTCATCGAACATCGTCCTCGCCTGCTGCTCGTTGAGGGGCATGGGTTCCAAGGTATACGCCATCTTCTTGGGGATCACAAGTATTTGAGCGTAGGGCTCCCCCTTCCTGAAAATTATCTCCTGCCCTTTCCTCGGGTTCTTGAATACCACGAAGAAAATCTTGCCCCACCAGTTCGTTGCCAGGTGGCCAGGAATGGCGCACGGGACCGTATCGGTCTCATCTGTGTAGAAGCGGGGGTGCGGCTCGAGGCGGAGGACGTATCCCTCCGGCACCTTGATGTCCATGCAAGAGGTCATGCCGAAGTGGCCCGGGGCGAAGCTTGAGAACGGCGGCAGCGGCACATTTGGGACTCTTTTGTTCTCCTCGGTGAAATCCCCCGAAACCTTTATTTCATCGCCTTGCAAGGTGACTCTGGCTTCGGTGTCGAACGCATAGCACAATTCCAGCCCGTATGTAGCTCCTTCAACAAATGGGACGCAGTGCCACGGCTGCGGCCTGTCGCCGTCCGTGTGCTCGTTCGCCTCGCCACTCCAGCCGGGAATCTGGAGCTTGATCGGCTTTGGGGGCTCGCACTGATACCAGAGCCGATATTTGAGCGAGACGCTTTCCATATTTGTCCCCGGACTGGATACCTAGCTTGAGGAGGCCAAATTGAGCGTAGAGAACCCAAATCAGCAACAGAGAGATTACGACCAATGCGACCCCAAGGCAAGCCGTCCCGACCCGATACTGGACCCGGCTCCCCCCTACTGCGACAAGGACCCTAACGCGCCCGAGAACCTTCGGATGGTCAACGACGAGTCGCTGAACTGGCTCAAAGACCAGACCATGAAGAAGACGGGCTTCGGTGCGAGGGTCGACTGCGACCCTATGCAGAAAGGCCACATACTCAACGATGTGGAGAGCCCATCTCGCGACACACTATACCGCTACAGCAAGGCGATGCGTGGCTGTGACGAGGCCATGCTGGACATGTTCCGCAACGTAGTTGTGATCGACGAGGACGGCAAGGCATGGCCCATACCCATACTGCTAGGCCCACCGGAAAAGGCCGTCGCCGCAATCGTGCAGGACAACGTGAGAAAGGACGAGACGTTGGTCGTCAACCGGCTAAGGCTCCCCATGCTGGCGCTCACCCAGACGAGCATCGACTACGACCTGAACAGGTACACATACCACCAGGCTCTGAACCTGATGCGAGGGAGGGACGGAAAGCCCGGACTGACCATCAGCGAGAAGTACAACCGTGACACCGTTTTCGGCGTCGCTCGTGGCATACCCGTGAACATAGGCTACACGCTGACCGCATGGACGACCTACCGTGAGGACATGAATCAGATAGCTGAACAAATAATTTCAAAATTTAGCCATCTGGCATACATACGAGTAACCGGCGTTCCGTGGGAGACTGTAGTCAAGCTCGAGTCGATTGCAAACAACATCAACAACGAGCCTGGCGACAAAGCGATAAGGATCATCAAGTTTGAGTTCAACATGGTTGCTCAGACCTACATCCCGCAGCCGATGACGAGAAAGAAAGCAGTGCTGAAGATGAAGGTGGATTTTGTCGATGGCCTAACGGACGAAGACATTACCCAAGTATTGATGAGAATTGAAGAGTCAGTAAAGGAACTGGAATGCTAGAGATCACCAATAAGAACAGGTTTCCTGTGCAATTGATTGTGAGGTCTAGGAAGGCCGTAAAGTCTTTCACAACTTTGAACTTGCCGGGCGTCGGTTCAGGAAAAAATGTTTATCTTTTAGAAGATGAGAGATCTACTGAATATATAGATAGAGCAGCAAATGATGGGTTAGTTTCCATCAGGAAAATCACAAACAAGATTCGAAAGGGAGAATAAGACTATGGCGATTCTTACAGGGTTCCCCCCGTCTAACACCATCAGCCCAAGTGTTAGGATTGCGGAAAAAGACTTGAGCTTCATCGCTCCTGAGCAGTCCAGCCACAGGGCGGGCCTGATTGGCTTTGCCTCCAAGGGCCCCATCAACCTGCCGACACCGATCTCGACGAGCCGACAGCTCCACACCGTGTTCGGAAACCCCCACCCCGATGTGGGCGATCCTTTCCTGATTTACGCCGCCGACCAATACCTGCTCGTCGCCAACGAGCTGTTCGTGGTTCGCGTCGGCGACGAGGACCCTGTAAGCGACGAGCAGGCGCTGACCGCCGCCGTCGACATCCCCGCCGCCGGCAGCCTGGTGGAGATTGAATCCGCCACCGCAGGCCCCTACGTGTTCAACGAAGACAGCTTCTTCCGCTGGAAGCTCAACGGCCAGCTGTCCGACAAAACTCTGGTTGTGCTGGCTAACCTGACCGGCTACAACGTGGACGACCTGGTTCAGGCCCTGAACGACCAGCTCGACACGGAGAACGACGGCATCGAGTTCTACGAGAGTGGATCGTCAACCCTCGGCGTGCGCACCACCTGGGCGTACGGCCCCGCCTCCTCCCTTGAGTTCGTATCGGTGCAGAACGCCATCTACGGCGGCTCCGTCAGCGACCCCGACAGCATCCGTGACAACCCCACGGGCCTCGGAACCGACATGGAGCGCGCCAGCGTCACCGGCACTCAGCAGTCCTACCCTGCTGTGTCGGGCGGCACCAGCGGCACCTGGGACTTCAGCGGAATCACCAACGCAAACATCCAGATCGTCCTCGACGGCACCGACAACGTGCTGATCGACCAGACCGTCCAGACCATTGAGTTCGGATCAGTCGACTTCCCCACCGACACCTTCGCCTCCACCCAGGATTTGGTCGACTACATCAACGACCAGAAGGTGGAGAACGGCGGACCCCTGCCCGGCGGCTGGACCGCCATCGCAGGCTCCCCGGGTGGCGTGGCGGGCGACACTGTCACCTTCGTGACCAACAGCCATGGCGTCGACGCCCGACTGCTCATCAAGGCAGAAAGCACCCTTGACGCAGCCTTGGGACTGTCCACCCTGACCAAGAGTGGCGCAACCCCCGAAGGCGTGACCGGAGCCGTGGACATCGAAACCTATGGCAAGGTCGTGGGCGACGAGAACACCACCGGCGAAATCACCTTCCAACTGAAGGCCGACAGCCCCGGCATCGACGGCAACTACACCCAGGTCGTGATCACCAACGACATCTACGATCGCAACTTCGTCATCGAAGTCTACAACAACAGCGTCCAAGTAGAATCTTGGGGCGGTTTGACCAAGAACGAAGCAAGCCGGTTCTACGTTGAAACCTACCTGGCCCTCGTGTCCGACTACCTCCGTGCAGTCGACGACACCACCGTGGGAGCAGGCCCTCTGCCCGGAACCTACACTCTTGCAGGCGGCACAGACGGCATCCCCGCCGACCCCGACGCGCAGGACGCCCTGCTCATCGGCAACCCGATCGGATACACCGGAATGTACGCCTTGAGCGAGCCCGAGCAGGTCAACATTGACCTCGTGGCCATCCCTGGGCACTCAAGCACCGCAGTCGTATCGGCGCTGCTCGAGTTCGCGCAGGTCTATCGCCAAGACTGCCTTGCGATCATCGACCCGCCCTTCGGCCTGACGGTCAAGGAAGTCGTGTCTTGGCAGAACGGCGCCCACCCGCTGAACCTCAAGAGGTTCGACTCCGACTTCGGTGCGCTCTACTGGCCCTGGGTCAAGATTTACGACGGATACAACAGGGTTGACGTTTGGTGCCCGCCCAGCGGCAGCATCATGGCGGTCATCGCCCGCAACGACTTCCTCGCAGCCCCGTGGTTTGCGCCTGCCGGCCTGACCCGTGGCCAAGTGCCGAACATCAGCGATGTTTACGCTAGGCCGACCTTGGCCGAGCGCGACCTGATGTACGGCAACAGGAACGCCGTTAACCCGATCGTGCAATTCGCCGACGTGCAAGGCTTCGTGGTCTTCGGCCAGAAGACACTGCAGCGCACGCCGACAGCGCTCGATCGCGTGAACGTCCGCAGGATGCTTTTCTATGTGGAGAAGCAAATCCGCATCGCCAGCCGCCAGCTGCTGTTTGATCCCAACGATGAGATCTTCCGCCAGAGGTTCGTGCAAATCGCCACGGACGTGCTCAGGCTGGTCCAAGTGGGTCGTGGCATCACGGACTTCATCATCAAGGCCGACGAGGAGATTAACACTCCGGACGTGATTGACCGCAACGAGTTCAGGGCCAGGATCGGCATCCAGCCCACTCGCGCAGTGGAGTTCATGTTCATCGAATTCTCAATCCACAGGACCGGTAGCTTCGCAACTGCTGGTGCCGAAACCTTCTAATCCAGCAAAACCGAACTAGACAAAGGAGCACAAAATGGCACAAGAAATGGGACTAGGTATTCTGGGAGAGGCACCAGATATCGTATTCAAGAGGAAGTACCGGTGGACGTTCAAGCTGAAGCCGTACTGCACCGACGAGATTCCCGAGGCCTTCGTGAAACTGGCTGCGCGCCCGAACCTCTCCATCGAGGAGACCGAAATCAACTACTTGCACGGCAAGATGTGGATTCCGGGCAAGGGAACGTGGGAAGCCGTCACGGTAACCTACTACGACATCGGCAACAACCCGGGTATCACCAACCTGTACTCGTGGCTGGCTGGCGTCTACGACTTCACCGACCCGGTGGGGCTGAAGCAATCGTCCGCCAAGGGCAACACCGGCAACCCCGGCTATGCCGGCACCGGCACCCTCAACCTGTATGACGGTTGCGGAACCGTGATGGAAACCTGGACGCTGGAAGGCGTGTGGCCCCAAGCCATCAACTTCGGCGAGCTGGACTACAGCTCCTCCGAGGAAGTCACCGTCGAATTGACGCTGCGCTTCCACGCCGCTACATACGAGGCCGGTTGCGGAACTCAGTTCAGCCCCTGCGCCTGCGTGGGTTGCTCCTAATCAACCTGAACCTAAAATCGAAGCCCTGTATATCTCTTTCAAGGATATGCAGGGCTTTTTTCACATCTGGAGGCTGATATGGTCGACATGGGTCTCGGACCTTTCGCTGAAGATCCGACAACTTGCTTCAAGAGAAAGCATAGGTGGATATTCCGCATACCCGACGTTTCATCAGAAGGTGTCGGAGTTCTTTTGCATCAGAAAGCCGCTAGGCCTGCCTTGAGCTTCAAGGAAATAGAGGTCAACCATATGCAAGAAACGATTTATCTTGCAGGCCGACCCGACTGGAAACCCATAACGATGACTCTCTACGACACCAAGCCGCTTTTTAGCAGCGACAACTTCAATCCAGTTTTTCTTTGGATACAGAGCTACTATGATCCAGAGTTTGGTGAATTTCGTTATCCCGCCGACCTCAAGAAAGATTATGCTTACCTGGATCTTTATGATGGCTGCGGAGAGAGCATAGAGAATTGGACATTTGAGTCCGTCTGGTGCCAAAATGTAGAGTTCGGAGAACTAGATATGTCTTCCAGTGAGGTAATCACATGCGATGTTACCTTAAGATATGATAGAGCATACAGGACATTAAACCGATTCGGAGTTTGATTAACCTACTCATCTGATTCTTCATCTGAAGCCGGATCGTCCAGGCTCAGCTCACGGCCAAGGAGCTCTTGACAGCGTTTCAGCATGTCTTCAAGCTCCTTGGCCTTGCACTTCATGACGCGACAAGCGCCTGACTTGTTGAGGCGACCCTTCTTGGTGTAAACCTTGCCGTCGTGCGACAAGAACGCGTCGACTAATTTACCGAAGCCGTTGTCGATCAATTTCTGAATCAGCTCCTGGTTCTCAAGATGCTCAAATATGCTTTTGCTATTTTTTGTCATGTTGTATACCAAAATTGAACAGAAAATTATAAATGAATCAGATGGTAGATTCAAGCGTCGGCGACTATATTGTGTCGCTTGTATAGGCTTTTGGACTTGAGTAGCGGTATCTTGTAATCCAGTTGAATTTGAACGAAGTCAAGATACTTCCGCTTAAGCTCATTGTAGTTTCTGGCAGATCTGTATAGCTGACGGAAGTGGTTCAGCACGCAAGTGGTCATGTAGTTGAACGCCTTGCCCTTCTCCGGGTCAAACCTGTCTATTTTCTCAAAGCAGATCATCACCCCCTCTTGTATGGCATCATCCTGATCTATGAGGTTGAATTTGGCATAACGAACTATATTTTCTGATAATGTGTAGAAAGCTATAGCTAAATCATCTTGTGCTTCATGGAAGGTGCTGGATATAGACTTGAAGTCGCTTTCAACAGCCAGCCATGACTCGGGCTTGCTGAAGCCGCCACGGCGGAGCATGCGTTGCTGGGTGGAGACTATGTCGTCCATGAACAGTTGGTACTTGATGCGTTCCTTCTTCACTTGCTGGAAGTTCTTGATCAACGCCTCGAAAGTCTGGTTGTTGAGGTATTCGGTAGCCATTGATCCCCTTGTTTAAAAAAACTATACTAGAATATGAGAAAAATTCAGGATATTTTTTTGGATATCATTCAAAACCCTAGAGCTCCAAAAAACTATCGTGAACTAAATTCATTTTACAAGGCAAATGGCAACAATGAAGATTCTGATGCTATCAAATATCTCTTAAATCAGCTTTTCGGTGAAAATGATGAGAAAAGCGCTGACGGCACACATTCTGGTACGCAACGACTCCAAGACGATCAGGGGATGTCTGGACAGCCTTGATTCCCTTAAGTGCGAGATTCTCGTAGGAGATGCTGGCAGCAGGGATGACACCCTATCCTTATGCGGGCTCTATGATGCGCGAGTGATAAGGGTCTCCGCCGAAGACGGCGCCCAAGCCAGAAACGCGATGGCATCCCACTCAAGCACCGAGTGGAACCTTTGGGTAGAGCCCAACGAGCGAATAGTGGGCGGTCATGACGAACTTGCCCGAGCCATGCTGCAAAAGGGAGAGTGCCTAGCTTTATCCTGCATCGACGGGGATCTGGTGACGAAGCAGGTGAGGGCCTGGAAGAAGTCCAGCAAAGCCAGATTCAAGAACCCCGTTTTCGAGAGGCTGGACCTGCAAGGAGACCAAGCGGACTGCTTCATAGCGTCCGTCGAAAGGGAATCAGAGGTAGATCGGGTGGCCTTATGTCAGAAATGGCACAAATCCTCGCCATTCAACACGGAGCCTCTGTACTACTTGGCCTCATCGCATCTAAAAGCCGGCAACGTCGACTCGTTTCTAGCTTACGCAGATTCGTACCTACATGCCGAAACAAAAAGGCAAATGTCTTATTTCATGACGAGGTACTATGTCGCCTTGGTTAACTGCTACGCCAAGCAGAACTACAGGGCTTGCCTTGAGAGCCTTCTGCCATGCCTTGCCGAAAAGCCAACGATGGCTGAGTTCTGGTGCCTGCTGGGGGACGTTTACTACAAAATGGCGGACTATGGTCGCGCAAAGGAATTCTATGAGAACGCCGTGGTGCTGGGCAGTCGCAGACTGAGCTCATCGCTCTGGCCCATGCAGATATCAAAATATTCCGACTACCCCGTGAAAATGATGGGATCGTGCGATGAGATGATTTTAAAAACCAGAATCTATGTTCGTCAGTAGATCACATCCAGCTCGTTGACCACCACGGTCACCTCGTCCTCATACCTCGCCACTGCGAGTTGCTTTCTTCCCGGTGGCAGCTTCTTGAGCTGAGCTTCAAGCTCTGAGGCCTTGCAGTTGATTACTCTCCAGTGGTTTTCTGCGATGTGCTTTACCTCCTCCTCCAGGTTCGCTATCGGCCTGTTGGGGAAGTAGCTGCGCAGTTGCTCTGCACCCTCCTTGAGAACCCTTTGGTAGATCGGCACGTTGCAAGCGCAACCTGGGTTGCTCAAGAACTTCTGGACGTCTGGCTTCAGGGACTCTGGAAGGCTTTCACGGAAGCGACTGTCCCTCAACGCCTGTTTCACGTCCATTAGGCTGACTGGTCTGGCCATCTTCGGTAACCTCCGTCTTTACGCCCGAGGGGAACCCCTTCAGCGTGTGCCCGCACTTGGGGCACCTGTACATCTTGGGCCTCTTGATGTTGTTGGACACGACGACTTTTTTTGTGTACTTGTCCACCTTCGGCACGAAGCGCATGGGCTCGCACCTCTTGATCTCGAAAAGGTCTGTCAAATCCGTGCCATCCGTGAACCGCTTGAAGTTGCAGCTTGCGCAGTGCAGAACGTACTTCGGTGGCTGTTCTGTCATTCGGGCAGCTTTTCCTCTGGCAGATGCACCATCGTGTTCGCCTCAATCCAGTTGAGAAGCACGGCGGCGAAGTTGGAAAGGAAACCCCCGGCGCAGCCGCACGCGAAGACCTCTGCCCAGGCAAGGCCAGAACCGAGCTGCTGCCACCTCGGGCAGACAAGCCATATGTAGCCCATGAGGAATCCGCACCATGTGCCTGCGCACATGTAGCAGTCCACGACCGTGCCCAGCTTCGGCATCTTGCACTTGGCGGCCGCCTTCTTCACGAAGTCCCTAAACCACTCAAGAATTGAGCCGTCGACAACTATGTGGCACATGCCCACGGTGCTCAAAAGATACATCAGCAAGTCATAGGAACTCATGTCATCTCCAGAATGTAAGTTTTGCTTCGCGACCTCGCCTCGTTATGCAGAACTCTTTGAAGTCCGAGAAGGCGCACAACCCCTCGTGGTCGTCTATATAACAATCATAGTGTTCGACAAGCGCATCTTGGAGCTTGCCAATCGACACCACTTGGCCGAAGTGCCCCTCAAGGACGGCGACTGCATCGCCGTCCGCCGCATTAAGAAAGTCGAGAACACTTCTCTGCGCTAGGGAGCGCATCCCTGGAATCATGAAGGAAAGATTGTACTGATCGAACAAGTACTTGTACTTGGGCAGCAGCCTCTGCACGGACTTGTCCATGAAAATAAGCTGTTCAACATTTTTGAGATTTATTTCCATGAATGAGACACTCAATTACGCTGGCGAAGCTCTCATTCAATTGAGTTCCACAAGGAGAAAAAAATGGCCGATGAAGTGTTTCGTCCTCGCAAAGCACCACAGCAGCAACAGGAGCAGAACGTGTCAGACAGCAATCAGAACCCGGTCGACCAGGTCCAGAACTTTCAATCGAATGTGAGAAATGAAGAGGGCGCGCCACAGGTCGGCAACCCGTTGCCCAAAATCACTGGCAACATGCCTCCAGCATTCCAGAAGGCTCTATCGCAGGCCAAGACAGCGCAGCAGCCAGTCGAGCAGGACCTTAGCGGAAACGAGCCCAAGAGGGGCTTCGGCAACATCAGCGCAGGCGGCGAGTCGCCCGTCCCCCAGCGCGCTCCCTCCCAAATCTCCGGCAGCAGCCACCTGAAGGAGCTGCTTGAAAGCCTGAAGGGTTCTTCGGGAACCTACGAGGAGATTCAGCTGCCATCCAAGGGCAAGTTCTACAACGGCGTGGACGGCCCGACTAATGGCATCATCTCGCTGCGCCCGATGACGGGCGAGGAGGAGCAGATTCTCGCGACGCCTCGCTTCGTCAAGAAGGGGCAGGCCATCAACATGATCTTCCAGAAGTGCATCAAGGAGGGCTACCGGGCCGAGAACCTCCTGACGATCGACCGCACCTACATCCTGATCTATCTGCGTGGCATATCCTACAGCCCCAGCTACGAGGTAGAGATCAAGTGCCCCGAGTGCGATACGAAATTCAGCACTGCCATCAACCTGAACGACTTGTATGTGGAGTATTGCCCTGACGACTACGGCCCGATCCTCTCGGACGTGCTGCCGTCAACCAAGCTGCCTTTCACCTACAGGCTCTCGACGGGCAAGGACGAGCAGGACATCCAAGACCATCGCGACCGCCGCATCAAGGCCTTCGGGGACAGCGCAGCGGACGACACGCTGATTTACCGAACTGCTATGCTGCTGCAGGAGATCGACGGCATCACCAGCAAGAACGAGCTTCAGGTTCTCCTCAAGAACCTGCCGATCAACGACGTGTCCCACGTAAGGAACTGCATCAACGAGCCGCTTTTCGGCGTTGACACCAATGTTGAGATCGTGTGCGCAAGCTGCCTCGCAGAGTTCAGCCTTGATCTGCCGCTGGAGGCAAATTTTTTCTTCCCACGCCGGAAAAAGGTCAAGACCCAAGCATAGCGCTTTGGAAAGCGCTTGCTGAGGAGATATTCTTTTTCCAGTACCATCTGCACTTGGATCCGCAAAAGACCATGCAGATGCCCATTCTTCTCAGGAAGTGGATGATTGAGCGTTTCATAGAGCAGAAGGAGAGCGAGAACAAGGCTATGGAGGCCCAACAACGCAAGGCTAAGAGTAAATCGCGATGAGCAAAGAGCGCTTCCAGAACCCGACTTGCGGCGACACGGTTAACCTCCGGCTGTTTACTTTCAACAGTAACAGCCGGAGCAACGTGAAGGAGATCACGGAGGTAAAAATCTACTTCCTAGATCCCACGCAGCGCACCGATGTAAACCCAAGCGGCGCCACTCTGGTCGAGACTATTCCGGCCTCCTCCGTCCAGAACACTGCGACGGGGGAGTACCTGATTGCGCTTTACCTCGACACGTCGACGTACCAAGTGGGCGTCTACCAGGATGTCTGGTCGATAGTCTTCCAGGATGGCGAGTGCGCCTCTGGCAACATCACCAACGAGTTTCAGGTTTACTCCCAGCTCTGGTTCACCACTCCGACCCCGCCCATCTATGACTTCAACTTCAACTTCAGGCCGAATAGAGTATCCAAAGGAAGCAAGAGATATATCTTGATCCAGATCACGCCCAACGTCCCCAAGGGGGCCGACATACTCCCCTACTACGAGAACCTCGCAGTCAACGCAGACATCAGAGTCTCGATGGAGATGGCCTGCGGCGAGTGCCTTCCTCCAGAGCAGGACTTGAGGTTGGTGGTTGACAGGCAGGTGGTTGACTACCGTGAGAGGGGATATGGGTACTACTTCCTCGACACGACCCAGTTCGACGAGGGCATCTACAACATCTGGTTTGAGGTCAACCTCGGCGAGAGCACGTTCGTTTCCGAGAAAAACGCCCTGCAAATCTTTTCTTGATCGCAAAAAAGAAACAATCGTGGTAACCTTACTTGCCAACCGCAAACTAGGGGATGAGCAAGGCCATGAGTGCGTTCAAGGACATCAAGCTTGACTTCTGGATTCAGCACAACCTCAACGTGCTCCTGATAGGGAAGCACGGCGTCGGCAAGACGGCGATGGTGCAGGACGCGTTCGAGAGGCACGGGCTAAAGTGGAAGTACTTTTCAGCTTCCACCATGGACCCTTGGGTCGACTTTGTGGGCATTCCAAGGGAGATGAAGCAAAAGACGGAACCCGCCGAGTACAAGCTCATACGCGAGTTGAACTCGCTGTCCGAGAAGATGGCGCTGACGTGGATCGCCAACAACTGGAGGCTAAGCGACGACCAGGCCAAAATACTCCTGAACCACATCATGTCCACCAGCGAGGGCGTTCCGGTGCTGGATATCGTGCGCCCCAAGGAGTTCGCCAACGACGAGATCGAGGCGCTTTTCTTCGACGAGTTCAACCGCTCACCCAAGAAGATCCGCAACGCCGTCATGGAGCTGATCCAGTTCAGGTCGATCAACGGCAAGAAGTTCAAGAACCTGCGCTTCGTTTGGGCGGCGATCAACCCCGACGATGACGATGTACTCAACTACGACGTGGAAAAGCTCGACCCAGCTCAGCTGGATCGGTTCCAGATACCAGTCGAGATACCCTACCGCCCGAATGCCGACTGGTTCAGAAAGAGATACGACAGGCGGCTTGCGGACAGCGCCATAGCTTGGTGGGTTGAGCTTCCACAGGAAGAGAAGGACAGGGTTAGCCCTCGCAGGCTCCAGTATGCCCTCGACATTTACCTTCAGCGTGGCGACATGCGCGACGTGCTGCCGCCCTCCTGCAACGTCAGCAAGCTGAGCCAGACCCTGAAAAACGGGCCTATCACGGATCGCCTTGACTCCGTTATGAAAGCGAGGAACATCCCCGAAGCGAAGAAAATGATGGAGAACGAGAACGACTTTGACAGCGCGATCAAGTACATACTCAAATCGACCGACTACCTTGACTTCTACGGGCCTCTTCTGCCCAACGAAAAGATTAGCGCGCTGCTAGACTCCAGCGAGGATTTCTGCAACCACGCAATAACTAGCATTTCCAAGCATCCAGTGTTCCACAAGATATGCAAGGATGTTATGGAGGCCAACCAGAACGCCAAGCTCTGCAAGAAGATAAGACGCCACCTGACAGAGTTCCCAGAGGTGGCCAAGATGTTCAACGACAAGCCCAACCTGGCATCGAACCGGTAGGCTTAAACCGAAGGCAAGCCATGAGCAAGATCATAGCCTCGTCTGCCGACAAGCGCGTCCACATCACCGACGAGGAGTGGTTGAGCCTTGGCTTGGGCCTGGAGGACCACCATGCGGTTTTCTACAAGATCATGGAAATGGGTAAGCCCGTCTTCGACGAAACCATCGACACGGCCTGCATCCAGTTCGATGCTAACGGCGACTACGTCTGGTTCAGGTTCAACCCAAGCTTCTGGGAGTCCTTGGACGAGTACAACAAGTCTTTCGTAATTAGCCATGAAGCCCTCCATGTCGTGCTGAACCACGGAAGTCGCGCGAAGGATGCCGGGATAAACGGCGGGGCCGCCAATACCGCCATGGACATCGTGGTCAACCACTCGCTGGTCAAGAACTTCGGATTCGACCGAACCAAGATACATAACGAATCGCAGCTCTGCTGGATCGACACCGTCTTCAAGGATCGCGACCCGAAGCCTCCCGAGGACGAAAGCTTTGAGTATTACCTCGGTCTGTTTGAGGTTGTATATGGAATGGGCGGCATGGGAACTGGGGAGGAGGGGGACGGAAGCCCGAAGACCTTGGACGACCACTCTGGGATGGGTAAGCAGAGCGATGACTGGGGCAAAGTTCTGAAGGACTTAAACGAGAATCTGACCCCGGAGGAGAAGAAGAGCCTGCAGAACACGGTCAAGAAACATTATCAAGACTCCGACAAAAAGGAAGGCAGGGAACGCTCCCCCCAGGGCACTGGCCACTGGGTTTTCTTGAACACCGGATATGTCAAGAAGAAGCGCAAGTGGGAGCAAGTGATCAAGAACTGGGCTCTCAAGCATATCAGGTCGACGGAAAAGGAAGTGGAACAGTGGTCCCGCACGAACAGAAGGATGGTGGCGCTGCCCAACGACATGATAATACCCACAGAGATGGAGATGGAGGTAAACGACCCTGAGGCATGCAAGATAGACGTGTGGTTCTACCTGGACACCAGCGGTTCCTGCTGGAACCTAAAGGACAGGTTCTTCACGGCTGCCGAGTCGCTGCCGGAGTGGCGCTTCAAAGTCAGACTCTTCTGCTTCGACACGGAGATACAGGAGACGACCTTGCAGAGCAAAAAGGTATATGGGGGCGGCGGCACCTCCTTCTCGATACTTGAGGAACACATACAGAGCGAGATGAACCGTGGAGAGAGGCACCCTATGGCGGTCTTTGTCATCACGGACGGCTACGGCGACCAGATCAGGCCCGCCAAGCAGGACAGGTGGCACTGGTTCCTGACCGAGTACGGCGTTGTGTCTTGCCTGCCGAAAGGCTCCAATGTCTACAATCTTCGGGATTATGAGTGAGCACGACTCTGGCGAAAAATCACATCATGTCTTTTCTTGACCAAAGTGTTTTTGTGCTTCTGTCGTTGTCGTAAACTATCTCGTTTATGTAATCCAATTCAACAGGCAGCTCTTTGAGGTACTCCACCTGCCTCGGATTCGGCATGATGCGTGGGTTGTTGGCGTACAGGATTCCGTTCGAGAAGTTGATCCTCATGTACCCTTTGTTGAAAAGCGTATCTCTAGCCTCCTCTGGGGAACTTGCGTTCGGTTCGAGTTCCTTGGCGAAGTCCACATGAGTCATTCCCTCGGTGGGCAGGAATTCACCTAGAGAAGACATCCAGGATATCAGATACTGCTCGAACTCGGAAGCCCTTGACTCCCTGAGCCACATTTTGAATTTGAGTTCCATATCTTTATCTATTATGGATTGCCAGGACTTATGAAGAAATCGTCCTCGAGCTTCAAAAGGTGCTCAAGAGCTACGGCAGTCCATTCCCCATACTTCATCGAGTACTTGAACTCGCGACCCGCAAGGTCCTGGGTCAGCACGAACGCAAGCCATGGCTTGCGCGTGCGCTTCCAGCACATCATGGGCATTCTGCCGCACCGCTGTCCATCGGCGAATGCCTGCTTGAGAAAAGCGTCGAGCTCGCTGTTCCCACGCACGAACACGCTGTTGACGTCTATGGAGTCATAGCCGCCCTTGCTCTCAATTGCGAAACGGAATCCTTCAGGGACTATAAGGTCGCCTGAGAAGACATCTCTTGCGTGTTTCGGCAGGTGGTTGACCTGGCCCCAGCGATTTCCGGAGCCTACTGACCTAGAGAATCCCGTGCCGAACCTTGCGTTGAGGACCTTGGTGAGGTCAAGCTCTGTTCGGCTTCCCTTGCGCTTGCCGTTCTTGCGCTTCTTGATGGGCTTGTTCTGCGTCAAATCCTCGTTGACGAAATCGTCGTAGTCTTCAAAGGGGTGCATTTGCTCCTTTTGTTTGGCTCAGATCAAGCCAAGTATCTCTTCAAGCTCCGTTCTCTTGTCTTCCAGAGAGCGTAAAAGCCTCTGGAAGTCGGCCTTGGTCATCGACTCCTCGACTGCCTTCTGCTCGGCGAAAAGCCTCACGTTGTTGACCAAATCTATGAGAGTGTCGCATGAGGCATTCAGCACGTCGAGACGAATCCCGCCCGCCACCTTGCCAGCGTCTAATCTGTCGTCGGCCCCCAGAACCGTCTGCACCTTTGACTCAACCCCATGAGTCTGAATTGCATGGCGCGATCCATCGTCCTCCCATGCCATGGCTGGGCCTTTTTCGACAGCGTAGCGCTGGGGCGCAAGAGACTGCCGAATGCCATCTGCCAGCCTGAAGTGCCAAATCTGCTCCACGGGCAACTCTATGACCTTCGCTGCTCTGACTACCCCTTTCGCCTTGTCGCACTGCGATAGGGCGTCGTCCCAGATGGACGGCTCCGAAACAAACATGATTTGACCGAGGCTGTCGCGCACATCGACGACCCATAGAGGCCTGTGCTCGTTTCTGAAAAGCCACAGGTCCCTGTCCGTATGAGATGTCCGCTGGCCCATCGCAACGGCCATGTGTCCATGGTTGATCAGGCTGAAGACCTCCGAAATCCCCTTGAGCCTGTCCTGCCCCGAAGCTTCCACGATGCGGAGTATTATCTCGGAGTCGCACCCTGATCGAACCTCGTACTTGTTCTTGAGTACGCAGTACTCGCAATCGTCGATCCTTCCGTTGTGGACCATGCCTAGAGTTCGGTCTGCCGATGTGAAGGGGTGGTTGTTGATGTTGGACTCGGGTCCACCCACCCCCTTGGACGCACCCCTCGCATGAGCTATGAAAAGATCGAAATTAGTTTCCCTGAGCTTGCTCCAAATAGGCTTCCGGACGAACTGGCTCGCCCTGGTCGACTCCTTGTGGTAGTGAAGGATTCCTTCTGCGCAAACTGCCCAGTAGCCGCTAGCGTCGATCCCTCTGGACTCGCTTTTCTCAAGAAGCTTGGTCAGTATCGCAAAACTTACTTCGGGCCTCGTGGAGGCCCCTATGAACCCGGCTATGCCACAGATGGGACACCTCCTTTAGAACGCGTCCAGCGGCCCAGAGCTTCCGCCTAGGCTGGGGGCGTAAAGCCCCTGGTCTGGTGGCAGGGGCGATCCGGCCTGCGGAAGCTCCTCTTGCGGAGCGGCCGCACCAGGAGGCGCGTCGGGCGCTGTCTTCTGGCCCTCCGCTGGGGGCGGGGCTTCGGCTTTTGCTTCGCCTTGGGCAGAGATGTCCGTCCCTTTGGAGTCTGGTGTGGGCGGCGCTGAGTCCGTGGTGCTGAGTTTGTTGATCGGCACACCAAGGTCTGCGACTAGCTTTTGGAGAACCTCGGCGTTGCCTGCAAGCTTGCTCGGGAGGTCGCCCTTGTCCTCAATCGCCTTGGAGAGAGAAACTGCGACCTTCTGGAGAGTGAGCAGGAACTTCCTCTCCTCGCGTGGCCAGCTACTGTGGAGAATCGGCCTGATCTGATTGACAACCTGCTGGGTATATCTTACGAGGTCGCGAGTGCCCATGCCCTGCGCATCGGTCATGAGCTCTTGTACCGCCGTGAGTATGTCCCCGACCTTTTGCCCTAGATAGGCCTGCTGCTCGTTGATGAGAAACTCTTTGAATCGCATGGTAATTTATCTATGTTGCAACTTATTTTTAAATCGTTATGCTTCTTGCCCACTTTGGCTCTGGTCACGCATGTTCTTGGCGGCCGTGATGAGTCCCCTGAAAAGAGGACTCGCCGACATCAGCCTAGACCTGAACTCCGGGTGGGCCTGGGTGCCGATAAAGTATGGGTGGACAGAGCGGTCCAGCTCCATAATTTCCACCAATCCCGCCTGCCCTGGTCTGCCGCTTTCTGTGCTCAGCCCAGATACCTTGAATCCCTTTTTTGCATAGGACTCCAAATATTCGGAGTTCACCTCGTACCTGTGCCTGTGCCTCTCTGACACATGCTTGGCGTTGTATAGCTCATGTGCAAGGCTGTCTTTTGCGAGCTCGCACTCGTATGCGCCCAGCCTCATGTTGGCGGACTTCTTGATGAGTTCCTCCTGCCCGTGGACGAAATGCACGACCGGATGCTGTGTTCCCTTATCGAACTCGAGGCTGTTGGCGCCTTGGAAGCCGCAGACGTTTCGCGCGAACTCCACTACAGCCATCTGAAGGCCGAGGCATATCCCTAGGAAGGGCAGCCGCTTCTCCCTGCAGTACTGGATGGCCTTGATCTTGCCCTCCACGCCCCTCGCATCGAATCCGCCCGGCACTATGACTCCGTGCAGCCCCTCAAAATACTTGTGAAGCCCTCGGTTGTCCTTGTACTTCTCCAACTCCTCGGCCTTTATCCACCTGATGACGACCCTGACGTCGTTTGCAACTCCGGCATGCGTTAGCGCTTCCTTCAGGCTGATGTAAGCCTCGTCGCAGTTCTCGTACTTGCCGAAAATGCCAATCTCCACCGTGTCCATGTGGTTGGCGACATATTTTTCAACGACCTCTCTGTACTTATGTACACGGCACGAGCTCCTGCCCAGCCTGAAAAGATCGACGAAGAGGTCGTCAACGTGCCTGTCGTAGAACTCCAAAGGCACTTGGTAGATGCTCTTGACGTCCGGAGCCTCGAAAACGCACTCGCGCTTCACATTAGTCATTTGGGATATCTTGCTCATGATCTTCTCGGGAATCTGGCGATCCGTCCTGCAGAAGATAATGTCCGGCTGGAGGCCGTAGCTCTGGAGGTCCTTTACTGCGTTCTGTAGCGGCTTGGTCTTCAGCTCGTTGATCGTCGGAACCCAGATGATGGGGGCGACCATCGTCACGAGGACATCGTCCTTAAGCATCTGCTTGAACTGCCGCACCGCCTCAAAGAACGAGTCGCTTTCGCTGTCGCCGATTGTGCCCCCTATCTCAACCACGACCACGTCCTTGTCGCGACCAAGCTGGACCAGCCTGTCGATGATCTTGTTTGTCAGGTGGGGCACGACCTGTATGGTCTGGCCTAGGTACTTGCCTGCCTCCTGCTCCTCGTCGAGCTCCTTGTAGAGCGTCCCAGATGTGCAGATATTGGCCTTGGACATGTTGATGCCGGCGATCCGCTCGTAGTGGCCGAGATCGAGGTCGGTTTCCGTGCCATCGTCGCAAAGGAAGCACTCGCCATGCTGGCTGGGCGCGAGGATGCCGGCGTTCCTGTTGAGGTATGGGTCGAACTTTATAAGGTCAATCTTGTGGCCACGCAGTTTCAGCAGAAGACCCACGCTCGCCGCAGAAACTCCCTTCCCGGTCCCGCTGAAAACGCCGCCGGCCACGATGATGTATTTGCAGGACATTTTCTGGAGCTCCGCCTTTTGTACGTACGGATTAAAGGAGTGTCCGCCTGTCGCACAGTCTAAAAAAAATTTCTTCGTCCAACAACAAGAATCCCCGTGCCTTTTTGGGGCACGGGGGTTATAGAAGCTCGATATGCTCTACTCGCAGCTCTTGCAGGCCAGAATGTTTCTGGAGAAATTCTGGGCGGCGTTGACCGATATCTGGTAGTAGAGGCTCTTGACCCCCAGCTTCCAAGCCTCGATTATGAGCGCGTTCACGTCTTTGGTTGGTATGGAGGGGTGGACCATGAGGTTCAGCGACTGTCCCTGGTCGATGAATTTCTGCCTTGCGGCGGCCTGTATGATGATTTCCTTTTGGCTTATCTCGGCAAATGTTTTGAAGACGTCCTTTTCGTGGTCGGACAGGAAGTCCAGATGCTGCACGCTGCCCCCGTTCATGAGGATGCTCTGCCAGACCGACTCCTCGTCCTTGCCCTTCTGCTTCAGGAGGGCCTCAAGCTCATGGTTCTTCACCGTGAACTTGCCCTTCTGCAAGTCCTTGATGTAGTAGTTGGTCCGGTGGGGCTCGATGCCCTCCGAAACCTGCCCGAGGATGAATGCGGAAGACTTTGTTGGCGCGATGGCTAGCAGCGTCGTGTTGCGCCTCCCGAAACCCTTGCAAGCGTCGGGCTCCCCGTATTCTAAGGCCATCTTGGTGGACGCTGCGTAGGCTGCGTCCCGTATCGACTTGGCGACTTGGGTGTTGATTAGCTTCGCCTCCATGCTCTCCCAGGCGATCATCTTGCTCTGTAGATAGCTGTGCCAGCCGAGCCACCCGATGCCGAGGGCGCGATGCCTCTCGGCGAACTTGACGGTTCTCTCAAGGAACTGGACCTTCGACGCCTTCTCGATGAACTCCGTCATCACGGCGTCTAGGAAGTAGACCATTAGCTCGACAGCATCGGTGTCTTTCCACTCATCGTAGTGGAGGATGTTCATGCTGCTCAGGTCGCAAACGAACGACTCGTCCGGCCCGTCGGGAAGGAATATCTCCGAGCAGAGGTTAGAGTGCGTGATCTTTACGCCCTTGTCTTTGTAACAGTCGGGGGCGCCGTTGTTGGCATTGTCGATGAAGGCTATGTAGGGGAAGCCTAGGTTGGAGCGGCTCTCAAGTATCTTGGCCCAGACCTTCCTCTTCTCGCCGTCCCCGTCGATCATTTCCTGCATCCACTGATCGGGCACGCACACCCCGTAGGACAGATCCTGAATGGGGAAGCCCTCGTTCCTTATCTGCAGGAACTCCATGATGTCGGGGTGGTCGACGTTGAGGTATGCCGCAAAGTTTCCACGCCTCGTCTTGCCCTGGCTGACAACGTTGATGAGGTTGTCGAAGGCCTGCATGAAGTGGACTGCCCCTGAGCTCTCGCCGTTCTTCCGTATCTTGGCGCCACGCTCACGCAGATTGCCGAAGAACCCGCTTGTGCCCCCGCCATGCTTGGTCATCATGGCCACCTCCGCCCAAGTGAAGGCGATGGATTCCATGCAGTCCTCGATGTAGCTGCCGAAGCAGCTTATGGGCAACCCCCGGTCGTTTCCGAAGTTAGTCCAGATGGGCGTGCTGAAGCTGTACCAGCCCTTCTTGAAGTACTCCTTGAACCTCGCAGCGAACCCAGGCTTGGCTAGGAGCCTCTCTGCGCAGCCACAAATCTCATCAACGCGCTGGTCCACGGTCTGGCCGTCGACGAGGTAGTCCCTCTCCAAGAACTGCTGGGAGAGGTCTGTCAGCCACCTGTATTCGCTCATGTCATTCTCCATTTCGGTTTCTTCAAATTCTAAAACAGGTCGTCGGCCTTGATGGGCTTGGTCTTCTTGGAGTACGTCACGGGCTTCTTGTGGAAGAAATCCGTGTTCACTTCAGCATGAATCTCGTCCTCGAACCACTTAAGCTCTGCCACCTTGGTTTTGTCGACATCGAAAACGGGTTTGCCGCCTATCATCTCTAGGCTGTCGTTGAACCGCTTTTTGACATACTCCTTTACCACGGCCTTGGCCATGAACGAAAGCTCTCCCGCCTCGAAAATCCAATCTATGATCTTTTCCTCTGCCTCGTACGCCTTCTTGCAGGCGCGATAGAGCTTTTCGTAGAAGTCCTCGTTGAACCACCCAGGGAACTCTTTGTGTATCTGCTTGATGAGGTAGACCCCAAGGAGCGCATGTATCTGCTCTTCTTTCTGGGTAGCCTGGACGACGTTGTCGATGTCCTTAAGGCAGTTCTTGTACTTGTTGAAAGACTTGATGATCACGAACTGGCTAAAAAGGCTCACGTTCTCGATGAATATGCTGAACAGGGTCAAGGCGAGAGTGTAGTTCTCGTTACTGTTGTCGGATGCACCCTTGAGATATTTCGTGAGATAATCGACACGGCCCTGGATAACAGGGTTCTCCATGAGCTGGTCGAACTCCTTGTTCATGCCCAGCACCTCCAAAAGGTGCGAATAGGCGTCAGAATGCCTGACCTCGCTTTCCCCGAACGTCACGCCGACCTGATCGAACTCTGCCTTGGGGAAACGGTCGCCAAGTCTCGTCCAGAACTTTTTCACCGAAATCTCGATCTGCGAGATTGCGAGCATGGCGTTCTTGAGGGCGTTCCTCTCGATCGGGTCAAGCTTCACGTTGAAATCGTGTATGTCGCTTATAAAGTTCCACTCGCTCACTAGCCAGTAGCTGTGGGTGATCGCGTTCTTGTACTCTGTTACTTCCGGGTATTCGAAGGGTTTGAATGCGACCCTTTTGTCGAAAATGCTCATGATTCCTCCTGCTTCTGCCCCAAGTGGGGAAGGTTATGTAATCACCAAGGTTCGTTTTTTTTTTGATCAGTCGACAAGCTTCGTGTAGCCGTTTTCGTGAACCAAGCTGATTGTGTCGCAACCACCCAGCATTCGCAGGAGGTCGTGGTCGTGGGTGGTAATGAAAACCTGCTTGTCCTGCGCTATCTCCATGATCATGTTGAAAATGCCCAAAACCCCGGCGGGATCGACATTCGTGGTTACCTCGTCGAGGAACACGAGGGATGGGAGGCTTCCGGAGCTCATTGACATGACATGGGCAAACGACTGGCTGACGGCAAGATTAAGCCTTCTTCGCTGGCCCGTTGACATCGCGTGGTACACGTAGGGGTCGCCGTCGGCAGGGTTCCGCTGGATGGTTTCGTTCAGTTCGTTGTCGAACTGGAGGGTGATCCTGTTGTCAATTAGGAATTGCAACCAGTAGTTGATTCTGCTGTTGAGCTCGGGAACGACGCCGTCAACGACCCACTTGCGTATTCCTTGATCGCCGAAGCCCGTGATCCAGTAGTCGACGTATGGCAGTTGAGCCTCCAGCTCAGCGACCTCCTGCTTTTTATCTGCGGCAAGCTGGCTGTCTTTGACCAGCTCATCCTCGCCGGACTTGACCATCTCTGCGAATGGGGAGCCGAAGTCGAGCTCCTTCTTCTTTGAGTCCAAGAGCTTGCGCAGCTCGTCCAGCTTGCCAGAGAGCACCGCAAGGTGTTGATCCACCTTCGGCTCCTTGACCTTGCTACAGGTCGCCATCTCGGAGTTAAGCGACCTGATATCCGAATCAACTTTGGCCATTTCCGTGGATTGCTGCCGAATGAATTTCCTGATCTTGTCCAGCATCTCCTTGGTTTTAGTGGCCTCTTCAGATAGCCGTCCAGACGCTGTTGCAAGTACGTTTATCTCGTTGTCTATTTCGGCTATTTCTTTGCGAACCTTCGCAGCGTAACCCTCAAGATTCTGCTCCATGATCTCGCCCATGCACTTGTCGCACGTGGTTCCTGGAGCCATGCTCGCAACGGCATCTATGTCGGACTTTTTCTTGTCCTTGTCCTCCTTCAGGCCCTTGATTTTCCTGGCAAGGTCGTGCAGGGCCTCGGAGGTCTTTTGGGCCTCCGCCTTGACTTTTGTTTCCTTTTCGTTTGCAAGTTTGATCTTTGAGTCGATGTCGGCCCGCTTCCCGTCTAGGGATGGCAGAGCTCCCTCGATTTCCTTGATCCTAGCTTGTGCGTCCTCATATTCCTTCAACGCCTTGCTCTGGTCGCCTCCTGTCTTCTCCATCATCTGCTCTACGGTGGCTATCTTGTTGCCTACATCCTCCACCTCCTTGACCTTCAGCTCGTACCAAGACCTAACCTTTTGCTTGGATGCCTCCAGCCTTTTGGTGGCTTCGGACACGTTGTTCTCGAGTATCATGTACTCCTTGGCCTTGATGTCTATTTGACCCTTCAGCTCCTTCCTTAGAGCCCGAGCGCCTTCGTGCCATTGCCTGTAGGTGCCTAGCGACAGCATGTTCTCGACTATCTCTTTCTTCTGCCTGTTGTCGCATTCCAAAAAGCAGGCGCGCTGATCGTCGGTGAAGATGCAGATGTTGATAAATGCGTCGTACGAAAGGCCTATGATGTCCTCTATCCTCTTCTGGGTCAGGGCCATCGTGCCGAGGGTCACCTCCGTGTCCTTGTCCCACCTGCCCTCGGGGCTCTCCCAAAGACGCAGAGTGTTTTTCTTGTCGTTGCCGCCGTCCTTGCGCGTCCTCACAACCCTGTAGTCGTCGAAGTGTATCTCCACCTTGGCGTCTTTCCCGACCTTATTGTGCACAACATCGTTTGCGCCGACCTTCTCCGGCCTCTTGACGGTCTTGCCGTATAGCCCGTATACGACGATCTCTTGTATGCTGCTTTTCCCAGTCCCGTTGCTGCTCACCCTCATCTCGTCGGATGCCAGGCTCTCCTCTAGCTGCTTGGCGTCACGGTTCTCGCCCCTTATCAGCACCACGTTGCCATGGTTCTGAAATGATATTTTTATTCCATCGGGTCCGAAGGGGAGGAAATTATATGCAGCAGCATATTTGATGTTCAATTTGCGCATGTGTCACCGTGCCGTGTGGTAAACAGAAAGTATCCACCATGCGAATCTTTTGCAAGGCAGGGTTGCTTTTAACTTTTCAGGTGGCTGGGCTTGCCGAGGTAGATGTGCCTTGTTCGATGTGAGTTGATGTACTCCCCGAACAGTTCGGCATGTCGTTCTTGGAAAGTGACGTTTCTCTTCAGCCCAAGAGTTTTAAGCGGTCCCGTGAAGTGTATCCCGGCGACCGGCATCCCCATGTGGGTCAGCGCGCCATCGACATCGACGAGTTGATGCACGTTGGGACAGTTGTACCTGTGGTTGGTGGTGTCGAAAAAGCCTTGGAAGAAGTTGACCAGCGCCTCATAGACACGGCTCTCCTTGGTGCCTTGGCATATCGCGTGTATGTCGGTGTATTTGGACCAAGCTCTGGAGTTCCCAGCCATGAATCCCTGATTGAAGTTGCTTGATAGTCTGAGTCTAGAGTCTTCTATCTCATCGAAAATTTCATCGAAGTTGTTTTGGAACCAAATGTCTGCGTCGAAATAAACAACTTTGTCGCCGCCCTTGACTGCGCTTTTCGCCGACTGGAGCAAGGAAGACTGCCTCAAAGTCCCGTTGCTTGCCCCGTCCAGCACGGAAATGTCAAGGGACTCAAGGATGTTCTTGGAGCGAAGCGAGAGCCCATAGTTCAGAACCACCACATCCGCTTTGGTCTGAGCGATCTTGCGCAGAGAAAGCGCCCACGACAGGCCCCAAGGGTTCCAGAACTTCTCGTTTAGGCCCGTGACTACGAAATTCAATCTTGCTCCGTCTGCTGGCAGATTTTCTTGCCCACCGCAAGAAGCTGCTCTAGGTCAAGACCATCATGGCCCACCTCGTTGGCGTAGCGTGCCAGCATATCGCCTTGATTTAAGATAGCTTTGGCATCACGAATTACATGTTCCTCTATGGCCCTTTTTTGCTGCTTTATTTCCACAGAGGCGGCATTGGACTCCGTCTGGAGTTCTCTCTTCATGGTCAGCAGGTCTGTGGCGCTCATGTCGTCCACCTTGATCTGCACGAAGTTGCCCTCCAAATCGTATTTGGATCGATCCTCTGCCTTCACGATCAGGTGCTTCGGGCTGAAGTTGTTGACCACGTAGCGGCGCTCCCCGCTCTCGCAGTCGTGGATTATAAGGTGCTTCTCTTGGAAGGCCTCCCCGAAGCTGAGCTCCAAGGGCGATCCGATGTACTCAACTTTTTGGTTGACGCGCTGCTCGGCGTGATAGTGACCCAGATATGTGTGCCTGTAGTGCCCGAAGATAGAAGGGCTCACCCTCACCATGTCCCCGTCATGCTCGATGGCCACATCGGACTGCTGGCTGCCATGGAGTATTGCGCCGTCCAAGGCGATGTGGCCAAGAGCGTACTCTGGATCGCCGGGCATGGCCCTCAATTGCTCCAAGGTCTCTATCGGGTTGTGCGTGAAGGGGACGAAATCCCAGTTGGAGCCGCAGATGTTTATCCTTGCGGGTTCACCAACCACACGGACTCCTGGTATTGCAGAAAGGGGCGTCACGCTGCTGACGTTTGTCCTGTCATTGAACCAAAGGTCATGGTTTCCCAGCAGGAGCGTGAGCGAAAAGCTCCCACTCAACATGTTTCCATAGATGACCTCAAACGCTCGCTGGTAGGTATAGACCTCGATCTTCTGGCGGTCGTGAAACAGGTCGCCGCCAAAAAGTATTTCTTTTATCGACTCGTCTTTGGCCACATCAAAAACCCACTGCAGAGCCCGGAGGCAGTCGTCCAGCCTCTGCTGACTCCTCTTGTGGGGATGGATGTGTATGTCAGAGAAAAGCAGTATCTTTCGCATGTCATGGCCTCCAAAACAGAGGATAGTCCCCGAATGACATCGACGGCAATCCCAAACGCAAATCACGAGCCAAACTCATAACTACTGTGATGAAGACTTTCATGAACTACATCAATACACGGCAGCTCAACGAGGTCGATGCCCCTCCTGGCGGCCCGCCACCCGGAGGACCGCCTCCAGGCGGTGGAGCCCCACCGCCCCCAATGCCAGCCGCTGGTGGTGGCGGCGGCGGCGCACCCCCTCCCTTGCCTTCCCCTATGGGGGGCGGAGGGATGGGCGGCCCCCCGCCAGGTGCCCCAGGCGGAGGCCAGGCCTCCAAGAAGCTGAAGGCCTACTCCGTTTGGGATACACTTGAGAAACTGGTCAAGGGCGAAAAGGCCGACTCGGAAGGCAAACCCGAAGAAAAAGGAAAGGCTCCGCCCCAGCCCGAGGCAAAAGAACCACCACAGGCTCCCCAAGGGTGAGAAAAGATGAAAGAAAGAACGCTCTCGCCAGAGGATATTGAGCGCGTTATCGAGTGCTTCAAGGAGTACTGCGACACATGCCTTGCCAACGGGAAGCACATTAGCACCGAGTCGGTTGAAAACTCGCTTCTCTTGCGCAGGCTTCTCTCAGGTAAGCCGAGGCTAGACCGTCCCCCTCCCACTAGGTTTGGTATGCCCGCATACGAGCTGGTAGAGAACGCAGAGGTAGAAATCGAGCGCATAGTCGAATCCGGCGGCAAAGTTTCGATTGACGACGACGACGGATATGTCCGCTCGGAGTGCGGGAGGCTGCTGCTATACCCGAGGCTTGGCCTCAAGTTCGAGCTGGTCGAGCGAGAGGTCATGCCGGACCAGCAGTGTCTGGGGGAAGAGTCGGACCCTAGGGAATACAAGTACAACGTGAGAGTTCTGAAGAGGGCGCTATGACGGGATTCAAGGACTGGCTCCAAAAGAACGAGGGATTCGGCCCTTACATAGGCGGCTGCGGACCGCACAAAAACTTCATCGTCATGGGCGCGTGCAGTGACCAGAACACCGAGGCCCAGAACAAAAGGATTCGGGCCGGCGACCTGTCTGCCAGATTCCACAAGCGCAAGGCCAAGAAACGTGGTAGATAGAGGGGTCACCCAAAACTACGGCGAAACAAAATGCTGACAGAAGAGCAAAAGCAAGTAATCCGTGGAATCATCCAATCCATTGAGCGACAGCAGGTGACCACGTTCGGCGGCGTCGCCGGGTGCGGCAAGACCGCAATCATTTCCGTAATTCAAGAGGCCCTCTTGCGAAAGGGCCTGACATTTCAGGCTGCGGCCTACACGGGGAAGGCGACAAACGTACTCATGAGGCGTGGAGTCGCCGCCAGGACGATCCACTCCTGCATATACCAAAGAGTCGACGACGACGAGGACGGCCAGCCCACTTTCAGACTGATGAGCAGGCACGACATAGGCCTGAGCTCCATAGACGGCTTCATCATCGACGAGGCCAGCATGGTCAGCAAGGAGATACACAATGACCTCATTTCGCTAGGCAAACCAATCATTTACGTCGGCGACCATGGCCAGCTGGAGCCGGTCGGCACCGCATTCAACCTCATGGCAAACCCAGACTTCAAGCTGGAGACCGTGCACCGCAACGCAGGCGAGATCGCCCACTTCGCACACCACCTCAGAATGGGGAGGAGGGCGCACCAGTTCGTGGGCTCCGACAAGGTTCAGGTCTGCGACCTGTCGGCCATAGAGGATAGACATTTGGGCGCCGTCGACCAGATAATCGTTGCTTTCAACAAGACGCGCGTGCAGATGAACCACCGAATTCGCGTCCATCTGGGCATCGACATCCCCTACATCACCGTTGGCGAGAGAATAATATGCCTGCGCAACAACAGGCTAGCCGGTCTTTTCAACGGGATGCAGGGAGTAGTCACCAAGGTGCACAAGAGCCGGAAGATCGACTTCATGTCGGACGGCGTCGAGTACAAGAAGGTTCTCTACGATGAGGACCAGTTCGGCAAGGAGACAAACCAGTTCGACTTCAATGCCGCATCAAACCCGTTCGACTACGCCTATGCCATTACAGCGCACAAGGCGCAGGGTGACCAGTTCGGCCATGTCATAGTCATAGAGCAGGAGTGCTCTAAGTGGGACCATGTGCGTTGGTCATACACGGCCGCCTCTCGCGCCATGAACGGACTTATCTGGGCCAAGAGCAGCAGATTTGTTCCAACATACTTGGGGTGACCTAGTAGGGCCTCTGCACGGGGGGCCTGACCAATGGATCATCCAGAACGGCTTTCTGGATCTTCCTTTTTCTGCGCAGCCAGTAGTTATAGGCTATGTTCGTGGCCGTGATCTCGTCCACAAGATCGTCTAGGTTCCAGAGGCCGTTCAATTGGTCCTCAAACACCGTTTGCGAGATAGCCCTCTTGATCACAATCTTGAGCAGGTCGCCACGCCTTGCGTCGGGCAGGCTCCAGGCAAAGTCCCCAGGGCCATAATCGGCGTAAATTTGGTTGAGGGATTCAACAGGCATGCTTTGCGCGTAACGCAGAAATTCAAGCTCCTCGTGAAACGAGGCTGCAGCGACTCCTGAAACAACACTCACTGCCGTCTGCTCGTCCACCAAATCATCCAGATTCCACAAACCATTAAGTTGATCCTCGAAAACATTCGCTGACAAAGCTCTTTTTACAACCACTTTTACCATATCGCCACGTTTTGCATCGGGCAGACTCCAAGCGACGTCGCCCGGTGCGTATTGGGCGACTACCGGTGCGGGGGTGATTTGGGGTTTTGGATAAAGGACTACATCGCCCTCTTGGTATGTGTAAGGCTCTGTCACTCCAGCCCAAGGGCTGAGCTCGATTACTTCTGATGCCTCCTGAAAGGTAAGCAAATCCGATTCGTTGTATAAGGAGCCTGTGGAGTCCTCGTAAAGACTTACCTTTTTGTTGTAGTTCACACTGGTATTGTTCAGGAAAACCTTGGCGACTCTCACTTTGAAAAGTCTGCCCCTGATTGCATTCTCCCTGACGTATGCGAAGTCCCCGACGCGAAACTTGTACAAGAAAACGTCGATTGTGTAGCAGTAGGCGTTCCCGAGCACTTCAATCGAACCGCTGCCCGTGTAAGAGAAATCGGCCATCGCACTCCTAGGCTAAAAAACTGTTTATTCTTTTCTGCGCTTCCTGAGCGAGGCGCTCATAGTAGGACTGCCTTGTTTTGTTCAGGAGGGATTCAGCCACCAACTTGGTATAAATACCATTAGTTATGGTGTAGAAGACGCCTTGGCCAACATCCGAAAAGTAGGACTTCACGGTCCACATCGTGCCATCTTCCAGATAGACGGTATCCCCGATTTTTATGGTGAACTTTTCCGAATACATGATCAGCACCCCCAACTTATATACCGCCTGGGGGCGTCAGTTGGGAACGATCTCCTCCATCATCGACTGGCAGTCCTCGACGCCGTCCATGTAACCCAAGAAGTAACCCACCATGAATCCAAGGCACAAGTAGACGGCGGCGAGGGCAAGAGTCCAGGCGAAATCAGGTGCGGACAACTTCATCACAACCCCTTCACGTACCTTGAAACTTTGTAGAAGTCACCTATCACCCTGCCTATTCTCTCGTCCTTGTCCTCGTCCAGCGCCCTCTGGGTCACGTCGCCCAGCCCACGCGTCTGAAGGAAACGCTCGAAGCCCGTTAGGAAGACCCATATCCAATAGGGTTTGTCCCGAAGCCTCTTGCGTACGTCGGCTATGTACGGACTCCACCTGACGCCCCACTCCTTGAAGTGCGCCCTGTAGCGGCGGCACATCATCTCGTTCTGGGCCACGTAAAACTCTGGCTCGAAGTCTGGCGATTGTAGCATCAGAAGTCTATCTCCCGAACCTCCACCTCATGCCCCTCTTTGCGAAGTATATCTATCCTCTGGTTGCTGTGCTCCAAAAGGTATGGGTTTATCTCAAAGACAAAATCCCTGTAGTTGAGCTTGTCCTTGTCGTCGGCCGTTCTTAGTCCTCGACCCATGCGCTGTATGATCATGTGCTCCGCAACGCCCGATGCTGCGTTGATCAGATTGTTGGGATGCACGTTAATGCCCGTGTTAAATATCTGCTGCGTGGCTATCGCCACGATGTCCTCCTTGGACTTCTGGAGCTGCTGGATGACCTTCTTTCGCGTCTGCTGGTTGTCCTTGCCACGAACCCACAGGCTTCCGGGTATGAGCGAGTTCAGCGCGTCGCCGTGAGCGATTCTGTCCACTAGGATCAGGGTTCTGCCCTTCATGGTTGCTGCGAGACGCGCCACTATATCGTGGAAGTGAAAGGACTCGGCGATTCCCCTGGTGACGGCGTCGATGTAGATGTCATAGGGTATCTGGGGCTCCCTGATGGGATAGAAGACGCACTGTGACTTCGCTAGGATGCCTCGGTCCTGAAGCTCGCTGGTGGTGAGGACTCCTCCCTGAGCCGACTTTATCTTGAGGACGGGACCGAAGAAGCCCCTCACGTAGAACTTCTGAACGCTGTCCTTGCCGCCGAACTTGAATGGCGTTGCGCTGACCGCCACCCGCACGTCGGCGGACTTGAGTCTGCGGTAAACCGCCTTCGGCAGGGCAGACATCATGTCATGGATTTCGTCAACTATGAGAACCTTGACCTTCGGCAGCAGCTTCTCCATCTTGGGGACAGACTGCACCGTCGCAACGGTTATAAGGCTGGGCTTCACGAAGCCGCCCCAAAGCCCGCCAACGTGGGGCAACCCCCACTTGACGAACTCGTCGTAGTTCTGCTGGGCTAGGGAGGTCCTGTTCTGGAGCACCAAGGTTGGCGTCATGGGGGCGAGCGTCTTGAGTATGCCAAGCATCACAAGAGACTTTCCTGCGCTTGTAGGGGCGAATATGACCCCCCTCCTGTGCTTGATCGTCTGGTTGATGAACTCCACCTGGTAGTCGTGCAGGTCCAGCCTTGATATCCGGTCGCCGACCGAGTTCGTCTCAGGCAGCCACTGGTTGAGGAAGTCTGATTCGACCTTCTCGTATGAGAACTGGGTCTTCTGCCGGTTGTCCTCTACCGTATAGGCGCAGTTGAAGTGCTTTAAGACCGCAGTCACCTCCGGCAGAAGGCCGGTGAGGAACTTTCCTGTTTCTTTTGCGAAGAACTGGATGTAGCCGTCCCACTTCTTCATCTTGTAGGCGCGATTGTGGAAGTAGTTCTTTTCCCTGAACCTCAATCTGCTCCACAATTCATGCCTGACAATTTCGTCGTCGGTCAGGAAGAATGAGTAATCATTGTTTATCTTGAGGAGGTTTGGCATCTCCCGCCTTTTTTATTTCTAGCTTGCCCTTCGTCTTCTTGTACAGCCCTGACTTGAGGCCTTTGGACCTCCTCCGACCGCTTTTTCTCCCGCAACACATGGACACCTCCCCTGTCCATATCTATTCAGAACTCGGCGTCCTTGCAGAACTTGGCCCTCAAGAGCCGAACAACAGTCATCGCGTCCTCGGTGGCCGTGTGGGCGACCTCGCCCTGTATGCCGGCCCTTTTCATGCACTCCTGCATATCGGGCAGACTTGAGTCGGTCATCGGGTTGAAATACAAAATCGCAGGGTCCATGACCCTTTGGTTGAGGTAAACGCGCCCCCACTTCTTTATCTTGCGCTTCAGGAAGGGCAGATCGAATCCGGCGGCGTTTTTCCCTGCCACGTTGACATAGAAGCGATCGGTCTTGGAGTCGGGGGTCCATCCATTCGCAAAAAGGAAGCCATTTAAGGCCTCGGGCAGCTCTGAAAGCCGCATGAACCTAGTGCCATCCTCTTCTTCCTGGATCCTGAGCTTCTTGGCCCTGTCTATCTGCAAGAGTATCTTTTGGTGCATCGACAATGCGTAGGGATCACCAACCAGCTGCTCGTCCTTGATGAAGCATATTTTCAGGGTGGGCAGCTTCGCAAGCGGCTTTGGCTGCGAGAAGTCATCGAGTATCGCAGCGAACTGCAACACGTCGCAGACATCGGCGTCAAGACCCGTTGTTTCTATATCGAGCGAGCAGTACTTCATGGCTTATCCTCCAGCCATGCAGGCTAGCAGAAGGATGCGACCCAGTCAAACCAACATCACCACTGCGACCAGAAATTGTTGTTCTTGACCATTTGCTGATATGTCCTCTTTGCGAAGCGTCTGCCGACCATTCCGGCACGTATGCCCGAAAGCCTGACTATGATGTCCACCTCGCGACTCTGTATCGAGGCACCCTCAACGCTGACCTCCACTACGGGACCCTGAACCTTCGCGCCAACGTTTGTGGGGTGGCTAGGCATGGCAGCAGTCGCCTTGATAGTCCCCTCCTCGCAAACCTGAAGGAAGAGCGGGTCGATTTCGCCGAGTACCGTGTGGCTCTGGTGTCCCTGGTTTCCGGCCTTAATCGTGAGGAAGTCCTCGAAGTATACCTCTGGCATCTCGACGCACAGCAGCTCGACGTACTCCTCGCCCATGAAGGTCTGAACGGGGACGATTGCAGGCTTTGCCCCTTGAAGACCTTGCGCACCCTGGGCGCCGGTCGGTCCCGTTGCGCCCTGCGCTCCAGACCCGGGGTTCACCCAACTCAAAACACCAGTGCCATCGGTTGAAAGAAGCTGACCTGCGGCTCCGTCATCTGGAGGCAAAGTAAGTTGATAGCTTGTTGTTATGTTGGTAGGACAAAAAATCCTGACATAGTTGGTGTTGTCTGCGTCGTAGAAATAAAGGAAGCCGTTGTATCTTATTTCAATGTCGCCGTTGATTGCAACCAACACCTCTGCCGAAGGGGTTTGCACCTCCAAGTGATTGGCTGCTACTCCAGATGCGCCACGGACAATTAAGCCCTTGCCGCCAGAATCTGCTTGAATGTGAACTTTCGCGCCAGGACTGGATTCCCCGAAGCCAGTTAGTCCTCCGGAGGTGACATAAGCTCTTGGCGTGGCGTTGGTCGAGATGATGAGGCTCGACGCTCCCCTTGTTCCCAGAGCCAGCCCAGAGCTGTTTGTGTTTGCGCACAACTCGGTAAGTGAAGCCGCCGCCACTCCTAGAAGGCCATTTCCAGTATGACCGGAGTTGTATGCAGAAAACACCAAATCAGTGTCTGCGGACTTCGCTCCGAACTGAAGCCTTGATCGCGCGCCAGTGCCTGCGTTTGGATTTTCAATATAGAAACCAAGTTGGCTATTCGCATTTGAATAGACATGCAGAAGTCCATCGGGTGCTATCGTCCCTATTCCAACTTTTCCAGTAGAATCAACAACCATTCTTGTTGCCGTGCCAGCATCTACGTCATAAATTTGGAACAAACCCGAATTGTCGCTGTTTATGCCATAAGTTCTGCCAGTCGTTGCTGTAGAGTTTGTGATGTAATACGTCGGGGCGCCAATACCGCTAAATCCAGTTCCGGTGACACGTATCGAACCAACAGTATCAACCCTGTAGCTCGCAGACGGGGATGCAGTGTTTATCCCTATGCTCGTAGCGTTATCAAAGATTTGACTGTTGCCAATTACTGACGCAGCGGTAAACTTTGCAACATAATTGGTTGTTCCCGAAATAGTACCGCCAGAAGATCCTTGCGCACCTGTGCTTCCTTGATTGCCTTGAGCTCCAGTCGGACCCGTGCTGCCTTGGGCTCCGGTTGGTCCCGTGCTGCCTTGCGCTCCCGTTGGTCCCGTGCCTCCTTGTCGACCTTGGTTTCCTTGGTTACCTTGGAATCCCTGCGAGCCTTGGGCGCCAGCGGAGCCTTGTGCCCCGTTTGAACCGGCTGATCCCTGAGCCCCTGCGGATCCTTGTGCTCCCGTGGAGCCAACATTCCCTTGATTCCCTTGCGCGCCCGTGGCGCCTATGCTGCCTTGAGCTCCCGTAGGGCCAGTGCTGCCTTGGGCTCCCGTGGGGCCAGTACCCCCTTGTCGACCTTGATTGCCTTGGTTTCCCTGTGCGCCTTGAGCGC